>OERM01000059.1_pt1 | contig 42025 bp, 50 predicted proteins | sample 1540021 | NCBI WGS metagenome assembly OERM01 (sample SAMEA3891245, study PRJEB23780) | metagenome | biome: terrestrial biome; feature: animal house; material: water of meat washing | place: Italy | collected 2015-05-12 | reverse complement strand
GGTATGTTCAAGAGTGGTGCTCAAGGTGCCCGTCAAACAATCTATCGTCGTATTAGTGAGGCTATCGAGAGACCTGAACTACAGGCTAACTTGACCAAGGAAGAGCGTAAGGTGATGGACATCGTGAAGGAACACTATGACCTCAAGCGTGAGATGATGGAGAACCCGTCGATGTTCGGTAACAAGGCCACCTCTATCTTCCCTAACAGTCGTCACAAAGGGACTTACGTTCCTCATGTGTACTCACGGGAAGCCAAGCAGGTGTACTCACAGGCTCTTGGAGGTTCTGATGGTTTACAGGAAGCAGTTGCCGCAAGCCTGATGGCATCATATCATGCACGTCCTGAAGTCAAGGCCCGTATTGATGAGCACTTAGCGGAGACTTTGGGCATAGACCCTAAAGCTGTTACTGAAGATATGGTGATGAAACACGCCAGCGACAAGGCTTATGGTATCGCGAAGACCGATGAGTTCAACTCTTCAAGTGTCATTGACGATAACATTGAGGGTCTCGTAGGTATTGAGAACAACTCATTCCTTGAAGCCCGTAACCTATTCGATTCTGACGTGCCAATCACTCTACCGAATGGGCAACAGTTCTCTGTGAATGACCTTCGTGACTTCGATATGAAGCATGTGATGCCAGCATATGACCGCCGTGTTGATGGTGATATTGCTATCATGGGAGGCACAGGCAAGACTACTGCTGAACTCAAGGACGCTATTATGGCTCTTGATAAGAAGTCTGAAGGTAAAGGCACAATGAAAGGTGAAGTGGAAGCACTTAAGGATTTCGTTAAGATTGTCACTGGTCGTGCTCGACGCAATCAGGATACTGTAGGTGACACTATGGTCCGTGCTCTGTCCGATATGTCCTTCTTTACGAAGAACGCATATATGGGCTTGCAGAACCTAACCGAAATCTCCGGTATGTTGGCGAAGGGTAACATACGTGCGATGCTTCATGGCATTCCGGTACTGCGTGACTTAGCGTTCCGCAACAAGCCAGTTTCCGGTAGTGAACTCAAAGAACTCCACTCTATGGTGTTTGGTAAAGAGTTCGACCAGTTAATCCGACCGTCCCGTCAGGACATCATTCAGCGACTCCGCGAGTCAACTGATACACCTGATGTTGCAGCAAAGGTTGTTGGTTCTATTAAGCACACAACTCAAGAGTTAGCTGCCCGTTCTCCGTTCACCAAGTTCCTCAATGGTACATCAAACTACCTTCTGGACATGGCTCGACAGGGTGTCATGGGTGATGTGGTAACTCATGCCATTACAGGCAAGGGTGCCAACAAGTGGATTAAAGGTGACATGCTGAAGTCTGCGAGTATCTCTAAGGAACAGTGGGAAGGCATTCAGGCTCTCATCCGAGAGAACGTGACTCGTGGTGAAGACGGTAAGTTCACCTTTAAGGATAAGCGTAAGCTGGCTAATGACCCTCGTGCTATGGACTTATGGCGTTTAGCTGATAAGGTTGCTGATGAAACGATGCTCCGACCTCATAAGGTTTCCTTACAGGATTCCCATGCGTTTGGTGCTACCGCTAAGTTAGTCCTTCAGTTTAAATCGTTTGTCATCAAGTCGATGAACTCTAAGTTTATCCGCTCTGGCAACGAAGCCTTTAAGAATCATCGTGCTATGGACATGGCGCTGACCTATGCTATCTCTGGTGGTCTTGCAGGTTCCTACTACGTGGCACAGGCTCACTTGAAAGCTGCTGGTCTTCCTAAAGAGCAACAGAAGGATTACTTGAAGAAAGCTCTCGACCCGAAGATGATTGCTTACGCAGCGGCCTCCAGAAGTTCACACTTAGGGTCGCCTCTGAGTATCGCTAACTTCGCTATGGGTGCTGCGGGTTACGACCAAGGTCTTATGGTTCGCTCTACGATTCTGCCGAAAGGTGATGACAAGCGTGAACGCAATAAGGCGGTGACTTCTCGTGACATGGGCGATTCCATTATGGGCGCTATTGGTGAACAGATTCCTGCTCTTGGTTTCGCTGGCGCAACTCTTGCTGCTGGTCGAAATGCTTATGGTGTCCTTACGGCTCCAAACAAAGTGACCGAGCGTGAGATGATGACTGGCTTAATGAATGCCCACCGAGAGATGATTCCTAACGACCCAATCTCTCAACAGATGCTCATCAAGTTCTATGAGGCCAACGGTGTTCACATTAAGGCTGACAAGAAGTAAACAATACGACTCACTATTGGGGAAGGCTCTCACAGCTTCCCTATTTATTCCAACTAAGGAGGTACGCTATGGCTCTTAAAATTCGTACCGTAATGACTTACCCGCTGACTGGTGCTGTAGACTTTGCAATCACCTTCGAATATTTAGCGCGTAAGTTTGTGACGGTAACTCTAATTGGTAAAGACCGTAAGGAACTGGTTCTCAATCAGGACTACCGGTTCACCACTAAGACACAAATCACTACAACTCGTGCATGGACGGCTGCTGATGGATATGACTCCATTGAGATTCGTCGTTACACCTCCGCGACCGACCGTCTGGTAGACTTTGCTGATGGCTCCATCCTACGTGCATATGACTTGAACATCGCACAGATTCAGACGCTACACGTTGCAGAAGAAGCACGTGACCTCACCGCCGATACCATTGGTGTCAATAATGACGGACACTTGGATGCTCGTGGTCGGCGTATTGTCAACGTAGCTAACCCGGTAGATGACGGTGATGCTGTTAACTTAAGGTCACTCAAGGTGTGGAATGACTCTGCCCTTAACTCTGCCAACCGAGCAAAACAGGAAGCAGACCGAGCGAACACCGAGGCAGTGTCTTCTTGGCAAGCGCGTAATGCTTCCGAACAGTTCCGCAACGAGGCCGGAGAACACCGACGTGTTGCTGAGTCTGCTAAAGATCAAGCAATCAGTGCCCGTGATGTTGCTGTTAGTGCTCGTGATACCGCTGGTACATATCGCACAGAAGCTGCTTCAAGTGCCAACAAGTCCGAGACTGCTCGTGACAAGGCGCAACAGTGGGCTGAGAACAATCCAGATGCTCCAGTAGTTCAGGGCCACTTCTCTGCTAAACACTGGCAGCACTACTCTAAGGTAGAAGCTGACCGGGCAAAGCGTGAGGCTGACCGCGCTGACGTTGAAGCTAGTAAGTTGGGGAACATGAACAACCTCGCAGCAAACATTGAGAATGCGTCAACAGACCCTAACATTGTAATCTTCAAGGGTCAGGTAGTATCTCGCGGAAACCTAATGGCTGCAATAAACCTTCGGGAAGAACCTTCTGTCGGTTCGTGGTGGGGGACTCAAAGTCTGATGTCTGCCGTAGAAGTTAATGGCAGGAAGCGTATGCTTACACAACTATACTCCGAGGGAACTGCTGGTGCTGATGACCGAAAGACAACGCTTGTAACTCATGAGTATGACGGCAACGAGAGCATCGGGCGCTCTACATATGTGCATCTTCTACATAACGAGTCCCGCTGGTGGTCTAGACAGCATGGCGCTTTGGGCTACCAGACTGGCTGGGATGACCCAACGAGCAGTAGACGGGCGCCGTATTGGATCGATGATGTCGCCAATAACGATGGTGGGTGGGTTCCTGCATTGTCTGTTCATACCCGTGCAACTGGTGGCTACCCTGTGAGGGCGACTCAAGGACTCATCTCTAGGGGTCCGAGCACATGGGCTGATTACGGTTTCCGTCTTCGTGGTGATGGTCTGAACGCATCTACCTTCTTCCTAACAATGGGGGCAAACATTCAGTGCTGGACTACTGGGTATGATGGCGTACAGGCCAATTTCGAGTTCGCAAAAAACCCTGTGTCGGACATCCGGCTTAAGGACATCACAGGGAAGGTAGACGAGTCCAAGTGTCTCAATAACATTGAGCGCATGAACTTCGTAGAGTTCACCTTTAAGCGGGATGCAAACAAGCAGGTTCGCCGTGGTGTTATTGCACAGGAAGTACAGAAGATTGACCCGCAGTATACCAGCCTGTCCGTCATGGAGGCTACCAACGAGACCCCTCGTGTGGAGACCTTACAGTTAGACCTCACGCCAATGACGCTTGATGCCCTCGCAGCAATCAAAGAGTTGTCGAGTCAGGTCAAGGAACTCAAGGCCGAACTTAAACAACTCAAGGAAGCTAAATAACAACGAGGCCACGGATGGCTGACATTAGGAGGACACAATGTTGTCATTAGATTTTAACAACGAGGTAGTGAAGGCTGCTCCGATTGTAGGGACAGGTGTAGCCGATGGTGCTGCCCGTCTGTTCTTCGGACTGTCCCTTAACGAGTGGTTCTATGTAGCCGCAATTGCCTACACAGTGGCTCAAATTGGTGCCAAGGTAGTCGATGTGATTATCAAATGGAAGAAGGAGGGTAAAGATGTCTAACGATAAATCCTTAATTCAATTCCTTGAGATGCTGGACACTGAGATGGCTCAACGTATGCTGAAAGACCTTCAGGATGACGAGAAGCGAACACCTCAACTGTACAACGCAATCGGGAAACTGCTAGAGCGCCACAAGTTCCAAGTCTCCAAGTTACAGCCAGACCGTAACATCCTTGGTGGACTGGCAGATGGACTCGAAGAGTACCAGAACATGGTGGGTGCTGATGGTCTCACTGAAGATGAGAAGTACACGCTTAACTGATGGTAATACTCAAGGTCATCTTAATGGTGGCCTTTATGAATTATCAACACAACTCGCGGTGACACTACATGTAGTATATAGAAGGCGCTTGAGTACCTACAGAATGGTGCGGTGCGTGAAATCTGAGAAACGAGGAGGGTAGTTATGCTCAAGAATTTAAAGAGCTACGCCATAATCGCTGCGTTTGCCTTGGGGATGACCCTTGCGTACAACCACGGCTATGACAAGGCTAACACTAAATGGGAACAGGAGGTGCACAATGAGTACGTTAAGAAAGTTGAGGCGACTGCGGATAAACAAGCTGCTCTCAATGAAGTCTCACGACAATACCAAGAAGACCTTGCGGCGCTGGAAGGCAGCACTGATAGGGTCATTAATGATTTGCGTAACGATGGTAAGCGGCTGCGTGTCAAACTATCAGCCACCTCACGAGAACTCCAAGCTAACGGTGGATGCCTCGTTGATGGTCGAGCCGAACTTGACGAAGAGTTTAGTAAGCGTCTTATCGGAGTAACTCAAAGAGGGGATGCGTGGATTAAGGCGCTCCAAAATACAATCAAAGAAATGCAACAATAGGAGGCCACAATGTCTACTCAAGCAAACAAGAATGCGCTCATCGTGGCGCAACTTAAAGGAGACTTCGTAGCTTTCTTATTTGTACTGTGGAAGGCTCTGAACTTACCTAAACCAACCAAGTGTCAGATTGATATGGCACGTACACTTGCTAATGGCGACCACAAGAAGTTTATCCTTCAGGCGTTCCGTGGCATCGGCAAGTCCTTTATCACCTGTGCGTTCGTCGTGTGGGTCTTATGGCGTGACCCTCAACTTAAGGTGCTCATCGTGTCTGCCTCTAAGGAACGTGCGGACGCTAACTCCATCTTCATCAAGAACATCATCGACCTCTTACCGTTCCTCTCTGAGTTGAAACCTCGACCGGGACAGCGTGACTCTGTGATTAGCTTCGACGTTGGTTTGGCGAAACCCGACCACTCACCCTCTGTGAAGTCTGTGGGTATTACTGGTCAGTTGACTGGTAGCCGTGCTGACATTATCATCGCGGATGACGTGGAGGTTCCCGGCAACAGTTCTACAAGTTCTGCTCGTGAGAAGCTGTGGACGCTGGTAACTGAGTTTGCTGCATTGCTCAAGCCTTTGCCTACCTCTCGTGTTATCTACCTTGGGACACCTCAAACCGAGATGACTCTCTATAAGGAACTCGAAGATAACAAAGGGTACAGCACAGTAATCTGGCCAGCACAGTATCCACGTAATGATGCTGAGGCTCTCTATTATGGCGACCGCTTGGCTCCTATGCTGAAAGCTGAGTATGATGAAGGCTACGAGATTCTTCGTGGACAACCTACTGACCCTATTCGATTCGATATGGATGACCTCCGTGAACGTGAACTCGAATATGGTAAAGCTGGCTACACTCTACAGTTCATGCTGAACCCTAACCTATCCGATGCTGAGAAGTACCCGCTGAGGCTCCGTGACGCTATCGTGTGCGCTGTAGACCCTGAACGTGCCCCATTGTCTTACCAGTGGTTGCCGAACCGTCAGAACCGCAATGAGGAACTCCCTAACGTGGGTCTGAAAGGTGATGACATCCATAGCTTCCATACGTGCTCTTCAAGAACCGCTGAGTACCAGTCTAAGATTCTCGTCATTGACCCTAGTGGTCGTGGTAAGGATGAGACCGGGTATGCAGTCCTCTACTCCCTGAACGGCTACATCTACTTGATGGAGGTCGGTGGGTTCCGTGGAGGTTACGATGATGCTACCCTAGAGAAGCTCGCTAAGAAGGCCAAGCAGTGGAAGGTACAGACAGTAGTCCACGAGTCCAACTTCGGTGACGGTATGTTTGGTAAGATTTTCTCTCCGATTCTCCTGAAGCACCATAAGTGTGCACTCGAAGAGATTCGGGCTAAGGGCATGAAGGAGATGCGAATCTGCGATACCATTGAGCCGTTGATGGGTTCCCATAAGCTAATCATTCGTGATGAGGTTATCCGTGAAGACTATCAGACTGCTCGTGACCTTGATGGGAAACATGATGTGCGCTACAGTGCGTTCTATCAGATGACCCGTATGACTCGTGAGCGAGGCGCTGTGGCACACGATGACCGACTTGATGCTATCGCCTTGGGTATCGAATGGCTACGCGAGGGGATGCTTGTAGACAGCCGTATCGGTGAAGAAGAGATGACCCTTGAGTTCCTTGAGCACCACATGGAGAAACAGACCATTGGTGGCGACCAGATTCATAGCTACGATGTTGGAGGTGTGGACATCTACTATGAGGACGATGGGGACTCCAGTAGCTTCATTGAGTGGTAATGACAACTAATTAAGGAGGTAATATGAGAGTGGCAATTGACCCTATCAGTGGTTGCCACAACTTCCTTGGGTGTAAGACTTCGGGTGGCTACGGTAGAATCCGTGTAGGTGGTGTCCATTGGATGGCCCACAGATACGCTCTATCAGTTCACCTGAAGCGTCCACTAGAGGAAGGCTGTGTGGTAATGCACTTATGTGATAACCCTGCCTGTGTTAACCCTGAGCATCTCAGAGAGGGAACTCAGAAGGAGAACATGCAGGACTGTAAGGACAAAGGAAGGATGCACAAGGCTACCGGCCCTAGAGCACCTCGTCGTCCGTACATCAATAAAATCAACCAGCGATACAATGAGAGACTTAAGGCTGTCCTTGAGGCCGATGGGTCTGACTTGCAGGTCGCTAAGAAGCTGGGCCTGAACCTACAGTGGGTCAAGAAGGCTCGTGCAGGTAAACTAGTTATGCAAGAAGTATGAATAGTTAAGCACATCATGAGGCCCTTCCAGTGAACTATAAAACTCTAATGAAATCAAGGGTGTCCCTAATACGACTCACTATTGGGAAGGGCACCCTAAGACAACTTAAAGACACTTATAGACTGCATATGCAAAGTGCATACTTAGTGACTACTCTTAGAGACCCTTACAGTGAGGGATGATAGTAATAGTAATTACATCCCCACTATCAGTGTAACCATCAAGTATAACAAGGAGGACGCTCTATGCGCTTACTAACCGTGCTCAAGACACTGGCAACGCATCGAGTGACCTACAAATTTCTCGTTGTACTTGCTGCTTCCATTGGTCTCGCATCTAGTGCTGAACACATCGGTGAACTGGAGACTCTGCTTTGTTCTCTACTCACTTGTGTTCCTTAGACTACTCATTGGCGCTTAGTGCGCTCTTAGTGATTATGGTCGATATTCATCTTCCCTATAATCACTGTAAGAAGTCAACTCTAAGAGTAAACCCTTATGTACCCTCTATGGTCTACAGGGTCTCTTAGGGTCTCACCTTATGATAGAGCCTCTGTGGTTAACCTTATGAGAGACTTGATGTACCCCCTTTAAGAATCCTACAGAAAAATCTGAGTGAGTATCTCATAGTTCATACACACCGAGTTCCCCCCCTATGGCCTCCTTATTAGCTCCGCTAACCTTCAGTTCCACCCAAAGAGTGCCACCCCTATGGTAACTTATGGTTTACTTAATGTCAATCCTTATGTGAGACATTGGGTGAATCATTGGGATGACCACTAGATGTGGTGCTTAGAGTGACCTTATGACCACTATATGTAGTCCTCTCTGTGTCCCTATCTGTAATCACCTTATGTTTCCTCTTAGAGTTAACACCTTATGACCTCCTTATGGCTGCCTCTCCTTATGTTAACCTTCAGTCGTTGCCTTCAGTCTATAGACACCTATCGTTACCACTCTAAGTCCAGCCTTAAAGACCCTACAGCTAATGCGACTCACTATTGAGAATGGTTGTTTATAGTCTTATTACTATTCCCTTCCTTATAGGGGAAACTTAAAGACTACTTAAAGAGGACTATTTGTTACTTTAAGTATTGACTCTAAGATTAGATAGTGTATTCTTAATCACATCAAGGCGACACGGTAACACCGGATAGCTAAGATGCCACTGGTCAAGTGGTTAAGTAGACAACCTGATAAGTCATACGAAAAACAGGTATTGACAAGAAGTACGAAACAACGTAGTATAGCAGTCGTCAACAACTGGTCGCCCTCTGAAACAACATGAGGTGTCACGGTGAAAACAAAGTGGTTGACAAGCAGTAACGATAAGATGTAAGATGTATGACATGCAGTAAGGGTGTAGGGATAGGAACCGAGAAACCTGCCCGTGACCCGCCAAGGATAAGGCACTAGCCGTGAGTCGAATTCGGTCACTCATCGCATAAAAGAATAACAGGTTGACAGTCTCCTTTAAAAACTGTAAGCTGTACCGGAAACATACATAACGTTCTTGTGAGGTCACACACTGAAAGTGACTCGGTGCTAACAAACCTGCACTTAAAGCTCTTTAACAATATGGATAAACAGTGATAACGCCGATAGCGATTAACTCAAGGGCATACATTAGGTAACAGCGTGTGCTCTTTATGATAATCACTTTACTTACAATAGGACTAACACCATGAGTGAACTTCTGGCAACATCTAAAATCAAAGGCCAATGCACTGTAACACTGCGCGAGTATAACCACGGGGCAATGGGGAGCACCTACGTTGTGCGATACGGTAAACAGGTCACACATTGGGTAAACCTTGTTTTGGCACAAGAAGAGTATCAAGCCTGTGTGATACACCAAGCAACATGTGCAGGCTGGAATGACTGATAACGCTATTTTCACTCGCTGGACAATAGCCTTCGAGCCTACCTAGCGATTAACTCAAGGGCGCACATTAAGTAACAACGTGTGCTCTTTATGATAATCACTAACACACACACATAATGAGGCACTATCATGATTTACACTAACGAACCTGCAAACGTATTCTATGTACTGGTATCAGCGTTCCGCTCTAACCTCTGCGATGAAGTCAATATGAGTCGTCATCGTCACATGGTTAACTCACTGCGTAATGCACCACTTGAATACGGTAGCGTTGATTCTACAGACTTGACTGGTTGTTATCGAGAGGCTATCGCAAGTGCACCGACTGAGGAACTGACCGTTCGTGTACGCTGTGCTAACAAAGCTCAAGCAATAGCGGTCGCACGTCTGGCTTGTAATGAGTTTGAACAGGATTGTGTACTGGTCTATAAGTCACAGACTCACACGGCTGGCTTAGTGTATGCTAAAGGCATTGATGGTTATAAAGCTGAACGTCTGCAGGGTAGCTTCCAGCGCATCCCTAAAGGTGCACCAATCCAAGGATGCTTCACGGTTGACGAGTTTGGCAAATACTGGCAGGTAGCATAACATGGTTGCACTATTGAGATGACGGCACTAGCGATTAACTCAAGGTGACTCGAAAGAGAAGCCTTTATGATAATCACTAACAACTGCACGAGGTAACACAAGATGGCTATGTCTAACATGACTTACAACAACGTTTTCGACCACGCTTACGAGATGCTCAAAGAAAACATCCGTTATGATGACATCCGCGCCACTAATGGTCTGCACGATGCTATTCACATGGCTGCCGATAGCGCCGTTCCGCACAACTACTCTGACGTATTCAGCGTAATGGCAAGCGAAGGTATTGACCTTGAGTTCGAGGACTCTGGTCGGATGCCGGACACCAAGGACGTAATCAGCAGCCTGCAAGCTCGCGTCTATGAGCAACTTACAATCGACCTCTGGGGAGACGCTGAGGACTTACTGAACGAGTACCTTGAGGAAGTCGAGGAAGAAGAAGAGGAAGAGTAATGGCTAACAACAGCACCACGCAATATGGTCTGACCGCTCAAACTGTATTGTTCTATAGTGACATGGTGCGTTGCGGGTTCGATTGGGGACTCGCAATGGCCCAGCTAAAAGAACTGTACGACAACAACAAAGCAATTGCACTTGATAATGATGAGGGAAAACTAAATGTTCACTAACTGGTCTGGATGGTTCTTCACAGGATGGCAGGTAACAGGCGGCTCTAAGCACATCACAGGTGTCACAAACTTAGGCATCGTCGCACTATTAATCACTCTCTTTGCACTCTATAAGGTGACACCACATGTTATACGTATTTGTCGCACTCGTTTACACTCTAATCGCGCTGTACTTCCTGAAGGACTTCACAAAGGGTCTGAAGGTACACAAAGCTAACTTCTCGCACCTGAAGTATGGCTTCATTCCACGATTCACAGTCCGTGAACGCAACGGGCGCTTTAAGGCTAACAAGGTAGGTATCTTCTATGTTGCAACACACTGATAGTTTAACTAAGAAAGTTCTGTACACACTGGCATATGGTGCTACCAACAAGACTCTAATGCGGGCATTGCACCTGAAGCGGCTACCAGCTAGAAAGGTAGCAAAGGCACGTAAAGAAGCACGTTTAATCCTCAATTCTCTCTCTTAAAGTCAACTAAATAGGACACAATCTAATGAACTACACCGACATTCAGGCACGTCTGGCAATCGTCAAGGCTCTCCCGATTAGTGAACTGGACAAGCGCCAACCTCTTTTGGTCGAACTGGCTGCTGACATCGTGAACGGTGAGACTAGTGACGGTAACGACACAAACGGGTCGCAGGGTCTTGAATATCAGGACTGGTGGCACTCTCTCGGTTATCTCATGCGTGATGCAGGTTTCCGCATGTTGGGTAATGGTCACTTCAGTGCGGCCTACTCGCACGAAATGTTACCGGGTCGAGTCATTAAGGTTGGCTTTAAGAAAGAGGATTCAGGCGCTGCATACACTGCATTCTGTAGGATGCACCAAGGCCGTGCTGGTATCCCTAACGTCTATCACGTAGCACGTCATGCAGGTTGCTATACGGTAGTACTGGACCGTTTAAAAAGCTGTGACGACGATAATTATGACCATGAGGTATACGCTGACCTCGCACGTTACTTTGTGGAGTCGGATTGCCATGACGCAAGCGAATATGAACCGGGTTACTATGAGTTCATTGAAACCTGCAAGATGATTCGTGAGTTCTTCAAAGGGATTGCATCGTTTGACATGCACAATGGGAACATTATGTTCGACGATAACGATGTCCCATACATCACTGACCCGGTTAGTTTCTCACATGACCGTGAACGTGAGGACGGTTTTCCTCTGGACCCTGAAGCACTGATTGCCGAGGTCGAGGCGATAGCTAACGAGCGCATCATTGAACGCTGCCGCAACCGCAAGGCCAAGTGTGACCCTAACGGAACCTTTCAGGTTAACCGCAAGGAAGCCATGAAATGGCGCAAGCGTAACCGTAAGTTACATGCTAAACGTGCAGCGGAAGGAATGCACCAGTTTGCCAAAGGGCGTAATGAGCGTAGAGCTATTGACCGAAATGAACGCCGTGCTGAGATGTTCATGGGGTCTGCATGGCATTACGCATGGTTGAATAATGGTAACGCAACGTTCCGCAAGGTTGAACAAGTGAACGGCCTTAAGTGGCAACTAGGGGACCACCTCGCAATACAAGCGGGTCTACCTTTGAACATCGACAAGTTACTTGACGCTCAACTGATGGGCTGATAAGGTGTATCTTCAAGGTCGGCACTGACTGCTGGCCTTTATAGATAAACTTTCTTAACAACGTGAGGCAACAATGACTAACGTAATCAACGCACCAAAGAATGACTTCTCTGACATCGCTAACGCAATCCAGCCTTACAACATTCTGGCTGACCATTATGGCGCACAGCTTGCAGCTACGCAGCTTGAGTTGGAACACGAAGCTCACACTGAGGGCGAGAAGCGTTTCCTTAAGGCAATGGAGCGTCAAATCAAAGCGGGTGAGTTCGGTGACAACGCAGTGGCTAAACCTCTCCTGTCATCCCTCGCACCAAAGTTTATCGAGGCGTGGAACACTTGGTTCACTGAAGTGGAAGCGAAGCGTGGCAAGCGTCCAGTGGCCTACAATCTGGTACAGAAGGTTGCACCTGAAGCTGCTGCATTCATCACACTGAAGGTCACACTGGCTTGCTTGACGAAAGAAGAGTTCACCAACCTGCAATCAGTTGCCACTAAGATTGGTCGTAGCATTGAAGATGAACTGCGTTTTGGTCGCATCCGTGACGAAGAAGCGAAGCACTTTAAGAACCATGTACAGGAGGCACTGAACAAGCGCGTTGGTATCGTCTACAAGAAAGCATTCATGCAAGCCGTAGAAGGCAAGATGCTTGATGCTGGTCAACTGCAAACCAAATGGACCACATGGACACCTGAAGAATCAATTCACGTTGGTGTGCGCATGTTGGAACTGCTCATCGGGTCTACTGGTCTCGTTGAGTTACACCGACCGTTTGCTGGTAACGTTGAGAAGGATGGTGAGTACATCCAGTTAACCGAACAATACGTTGACCTGTTATCTAAACGTGCTGGTGCACTGGCTGCAATCGCTCCAATGTACCAACCTTGTGTAGTTCCTCCGAAGCCTTGGACTTCTCCGGTCGGTGGCGGCTATTGGGCTGCTGGTCGCAAGCCTCTCTCTCTGGTTCGTACTGGTTCCAAGAAGGGACTTGAGCGTTACAACGATGTGTATATGCCTGAAGTCTACAAGGCGGTGAACATCGCACAGAATACTCCTTGGAAGATTAACAAGAAGGTTCTGGCAGTGGTCAACGAGATTGTGAACTGGAAGCATTGCCCTGTTGACGATGTACCTGCTCTGGAACGTGGTGAACTGCCTGTTAAACCTGAAGACATCGACACGAACGAAGCGGCTCTTAAAGCGTGGAAGAAAGCGGCCTCCGCAATCTACCGCAAAGAGAAAGCGCGAGTGTCTCGCCGCATGAGCATGGAGTTCATGTTAGGTCAGGCCAATAAGTTCGCACAGTTTAAAGCTATCTGGTTCCCAATGAACATGGACTGGCGAGGGCGTGTGTATGCAGTCCCAATGTTTAACCCGCAAGGCAACGACATGACTAAAGGTCTGTTAACGCTCGCTAAAGGTAAACCGATTGGTGTCGATGGGTACTACTGGCTGAAGATTCATGGTGCTAACACTGCTGGTGTGGACAAGGTGGACTTCGCAGAACGCATCAAGTTCATTGATGACAACCACGAGAACATCATGAGCGTAGCGGCTGACCCAATTGCTAACACTTGGTGGGCTGAACAAGATTCTCCGTTCTGCTTCCTCGCGTTCTGCTTTGAGTATGCAGGAGTCCAGCACCACGGGATGAACTACAACTGCTCTCTGCCGCTGGCGTTCGATGGTAGCTGCTCCGGTATTCAGCACTTCTCCGCAATGCTTCGTGATGAAGTAGGTGGACGCGCTGTTAACCTGCTGCCCAGCAAGGAAGTCCAAGACATCTACCGCATCGTTGCCGAACGTGTGAACGAGATGCTCCGCGAAGCGGTAATAAACGGCACTGATAACGAAGTGGAAACCGTGACTAACAAGGACACTGGTGAAATCACTGAGAAGCTCAAGCTGGGAACGAAAGAGTTAGCTGGTCAGTGGCTGGCCTACGGTGTGACTCGCAAGGTCACTAAGCGTTCGGTCATGACGTTGGCTTATGGCTCAAAAGAGTACGGCTTCCGTGACCAAGTTCTTGAGGACACCATTCAGCCAGCTATCGACGATGGCAAGGGCTTGATGTTCACTCAACCGAACCAAGCGGCTGGCTACATGGCTAAACTGATTTGGGAATCGGTAACGGTCACAGTTGTCGCAGCGGTTGAAGCGATGAACTGGTTGAAGTCTGCTGCTAAACTTCTGGCTGCTGAAGTCAAGGACAAAAAGACTAAAGAAGTCCTCCGCAAGCGTTGCGCAGTACATTGGGTAACACCTGATGGTTTCCCTGTATGGCAGGAGTATCGCAAGCCAGTGCAGACACGCTTGAACCTGATGTTCCTAGGCCAGATTCGTCTGCAACCTACCGTGAACACCAATAAGGATAGCGGAATTGATGCACGTAAACAGGAGTCAGGCATTGCTCCTAACTTTGTCCACTCAATGGATGGAAGCCACCTGAGAATGACTGTAGTGCGCTCCAATGAGGTCTACGGTGTGGAATCGTTCGCATTGATTCACGACTCCTTTGGCACTATCCCGGCTGACGCTGGCAACCTGTTTAAAGCTGTACGTGAAACGATGGTGAACACCTATGAAGAAAACGATGTACTCGCAGACTTCTATGACCAGTTCGCTGACCAGTTACACGAATCACAGTTAGACAAGATGCCTGAGATGCCAGCTAAAGGCTCTCTCGACCTCCAAGAAATCCTGAAGTCAGACTTTGCGTTTGCCTAACGGAATCTAATACGACTCACTATTGGGAGCCTTAGGGCTTCCTAAACTTTAAGATACTTTAAGTTCTAACTTTAAGAGGAAACACAATCATGTTTACTTTCATCACTTCATTAGGTGCTCTCATTTCAACCGTACTTGCTGCGACCTATTACAAACGTTCCAAAGTATTCCTTCACAAGCTGGTTAAAGAAGAGAAGAACTCTCATACACTTAAGGAGAGACTCGAAGATGGCTGGCGAGATAGGCAGGAGCTAGCTGGTCGCATACGAACCTTAGAGTGGGAACAGCGTAATGACACGTCGAATCAAAGAGACCTCATCGAGCGTCTTCGCACTGAAGCGGTAGAGTACAGAAAGGAACTTAAAGAAGCCAAGAAGATTATCCGTGAGTATACACACAGTGACATCATATCAATTAAGTTCACCGCACACATACCGGATGCTGGATGGAAGCGCACTGAGTTCAAGCTGGGTCTTGGTTCATATGGTGAGCAAGTCACCTGTCTACATTGGGTTGAACAAGCCGACCGCTATGTACTGACGCAGACGTGCACTGATGATGAGCGCAAAGAGTTCACCTACTATAAGAAAGACATAGCTGGTCGAATTGAGATTGCACGTAAGGTAGCCAATACGACTCACTAATGGGAAACACTGAAAGTTAAACTCAAGGTCATTAAACAAGCCGTGACGAATAGCTGTCAAACCAGCGAGTAATCCGTAGTAACATCACACCGTCAAACCGGAAAGGATGCTTGATTAGTGGCCTTCATGATTAACTGTCAACACATTAACTACATAAGGAAACAACATTATGCGTACCAACTTTGAACCAACCACTAAGCGCAACAACGTAATTAATGAACATGGTGCTGAATGGCAGGAACGTAAAGACCGCATGAAGAAACGCCACAAGACACAGCGTGGCAACTCTGAGAAACGCAACTGGAAGGAGGCACTCTAATGGGTCGCTTATACAGTGGTAACTTAATGGCGTTCAAGGATGCCATCGCGAGACTTAAAGAAGACTATGATGCAAATGTGGTCGTTGAACCTTATCGCTATGAGGACTTCGCACAGCGGCGGATGGTTGCCGGCGAGACACTTCGAGTTATATTGCGGGACGGCTTAATGCTGACCACTAAGTGTTTCGAACAGTCAGACGAAGATGTCCGGTGCAATGCACAGACTGAGTGGCTTCGTAAGGCACACAGTGACCTGAAGCACTGGAAGTAATACGACTCACTATTGCGAAAGAGTTAAACTAAAGGTCATCTTCACTGATGGCCTTTGTGATTAACTTTTGATTAAACATTAACCAATACACATATAGGAGTTCCATCATGGAAATCACATTCAAGACCAATCCACATAAAGCTGTATCATTCGTTGAGTCTGCTGTTAAGAAAGCTCTCGACAAAGCTGGCTACCTGATTGCTGACATTAAGTATGATGGCGTTCGTGGTAACATTGTAGTTGACAACACGGCTGACAGCATGTGGCTCTCTCGTGTCTCTAAGACCATCCCTGCCCTTGAGCACCTCAACGGGTTCGACAAGCGTTGGGAGATGTTGCTCAAAGATGACCGCTGTATCTTCCCTGATGGTTTTATGCTTGATGGTGAACTGATGGTCAAAGGCGTAGACTTCAACACAGGGTCTGGCCTACTGCGTACCAAGTGGCTCAAGAAGGATAACTTTAAGTTTGATACACGCGGTCGCGTAGAGTGGGTTAAAGGCAAGAAGGAAAACTTCATGCTGGACACCGAGCAACTCAAGGTTATCCTTTATGGTGTCATGCCGTTTGACTCTATGGTCTCCGGTGAGACCTACGAAGTGATGAACCTACTGATGCGTGAGCACGTTAAGGCTATGCTTCCTGTACTGCGTGAGCACTTCCCTGAAATCGAATGGGACATCTCTGAGAGCTATGAAGTCTACGATATGGTAGAACTGACAGCACTCTATGAGAAAGCCCGTGCCGATGGTCACGAAGGTCTGGTAGTGAAAGACCCGCTCGGCTTCTATATGCGTGGCAAGAAGTCTGGCTACTGGAAGATGAAGCCTGAGTGTGAAGCTGATGGTGTCATCGTTGGTATCAATTGGGGAACGCCGGGTCTCGCTAACGAAGGTAAAGTGATTGGCTTCGAGGTTCTCTTGGAGTCCGGTCGAGTAGTCTCCGCTAACAACATTAGCCAAGCGTTGATGGATGAATTCACCAATACGGTTAACATTGAGGGCGAGAAGTTCTATGATGGACACGCCTGTCAGGTGGCCTACATGGAGGAAACTCCAGACGGTTCTCTGCGTCACCCATCGTTCGTTATGTTCCGTGGTGTCGAGTCAGACCCAACGGTCAAGATGTAAACCAACATACGGTCAGACTTTCGGGTCTGGCCTTTTCGCGTTTCTATTAGACTCACTATGGAGGAACGACCTCATGCTATTTCTAATTGTTGCTATCATTGTTGCCACGTTTGCCTTCGTTATCATTGACGACAACTGCTGGCCTGATTGCTAATACGACTCACATATGGAGGACACAATTATGTTAAGACTTCACTTCAATAAATCTAATGGTATCTTTTCGGCTCGTGGTGCTGACCGCTCTACGGTTCTGGCCTCTGAGAAACACGCAGTCATCCCTAAAGTGCTTGGTTCGACCATTGAGTTAGCACCCCGTGTTCATGCTGTGATTACGACTGGCTTATATAAAGAAGCGACCACTGGCTCCCGGCCTTTCATTCCGGTTCTCGTCACCCGTTTCCCTAAAGTCCGTCTGGTCATTGCTCGTATCAAGGAGGTGCTCTAATGTCACGTAACACAGGAAGATGTGATAGCACCACGTACTGTGAAGCATGTAATGGTGACGACCGCTATCCGCATGTTGGTAAGCCAATAGTTAACAAACCACAAGATAAAGATGGTGTTCGAACTCCGAGCCACTATATGTTGTTTGATGACATTGAGGCTATAGAAGTGATTGCACGTATCAAGGAGGTGTTCTAATGGGACTGTTAGATGGTAATGCGTGGGAGAAAGAAAACCCGCCTTCCACTGAATCAATAGGAGGTGTTCTGATGGCTACTTATGATCACTATGATAGCATGATTATCAAGCTAATCGATATGAACGAAGGCAATTCAGACGATTTGTCTAACTGTTCCTTCCAGTGTGCTGGTATTCCTTGTAATAGCTGCCCAGCCAGGAATGATGATAGCATGACACTAGGTGAAATCCGAGCGATGGACCCACGTAATCCTAAACTGGATAAACCAGAGGTAACTCCTACAGATGACCAGCCAGCAACTGAGTCAATCGAAGGTGTCACTAAGCCTTCCCATTACATGCTGTTCGACGACATTGAGGCCATCGAAGTGATTGCCCGGTCGATGACCCGCGAACAGTTCAAAGGGTACTGCTTAGGGAACATCCTTAAGTACCGCCTCCGTGCTGGTAAGAAATCCGAACTGGCATTCTTAGAGAAGGACATGGCGAAAGCTGGGTTCTACGGTGAACTGTACGAGAAACATAAAGGTAAATGCTATGCTTAAACCAAGTGAATGGGCTGAGCGTATGTTTGAAAAGACAGGAAACGCTGACTACTTAGAGTTATACAATCAGTGGAAGGAGAGAGGACAATGAGTAATTTAAACAAAGGGTCACTGGTCAACGGTGACAAGAAGTTCTTCGCTACGGTAGAAGGCCAAGGCCAATCGTTCGAAGTCCCTGTGTTCGCTACGTCTCTCGAAGAGGCCAATGAGTTAGCTGAATGGCAATATGTCCCGGCTGGCTTCGCAGTGACACGCATCCGTCCAGACCGTAAGGTTTAATAGGACTCACTATTGGGGAGACACAACGTTTCCCACTTTTAACTTTCAGAAACTAAAGGAGAATCATTATGGCATTCGCAAAACGTAAAGTATTCACTTCCGCTCGTGGTGTTGCTGAACCTTACTGCTATCTGGCAAAGCCGGACTTCGGTAGCGGTGACTTCAAGAACGAACGTGGTGTCTACAAAGTATCACTGACTATATCCAACGACGACCCTCGCTGTCAGAAGATGATTGACGAGATTGTCGAAGCCCATGAGACGGACTACGCTGCTCGACTCGAAGAGTACGAAGCGAACCCGCCGAAAGTTGTCAAGGGTAAGAAACCGCTGAAGCCATATGTTGGCGACATGCCTTTCATGGATAACGAAGACGGAACCACTACGTTCAACTTCAAGTGCTACGGCTCGTTCACTGACAAGAAGACTGGTGAGAATAAACCAATCGACTTGGCTATCGTGGACTCCAAAGGTAAGCGCATTCGTGGCGAGCGTCCAGCTATCTCTGGTGGCTCTGAACTGAAGATTAAATACACTCTGTTCCCTTATGGTTGGTCTGCTGTGGCAGGTGCTTCCGTTAAGCTGCAACTGGATTCCGTGATGCTGATTAAGCTGGTCGAGTTCGGTGGTGGTGATGACGATTGGGGTGATGAAATCGAAGAAGATGGCTATGAAGCTGATGAAAGCCAGACCCGTCAACGTCCCCAAAATGATTCTGGTTGGAACGAAGAACCGGAAGATGAAGACGACGAAGATGAAGATGGCGACTTCTAATGGCTAAGGGATATGCAGGTCGGGGCACTCGTGTGGGTGCCTTTCGCTCTGGCTTGGAGGACAAGGTAAGCAAACAGCTTGAGTCAAAGAACGTTAAGTTCGACTATGAGCGTTGGCGTGTACCATATGTTGTTCCTGCAAGCAACCATACCTATTGCCCGGACTTCCTGTTACCTAATGGAATCTTTGTGGAAACCAAAGGTCTGTGGGACAGTGATGACCGTAAGAAACACTTGCTGATTCGTGAACAGTATCCCGAACTTGATGTGCGCATCGTGTTCTCTTCGAGCCGCTCTAAGCTGTACAAAGGGTCTCCGACCAGTTATGGCGAGTGGTGTGAGAAGCATGGCATTCTGTTTGCTGACAAGTTAATTCCAGTTGATTGGCTTAAAGAGCCTTCTAAGGATGTTCCATTCGATAAATTTAAAGAGGTGAAGAAGAAATGAGTAAGGTACAATTCAAACCACGCGCTGTGACAGAAGCAATCTTTGTCCACTGTAGCGCAACTAAGGCGACCATGAATGTTGGTCTGCGTGAAATCCGTCAGTGGCATAAAGAACAGGGCTGGCTTGATGTAGGCTACCACTTCATTATTCGCCGTGATGGAACCATTGAGGAAGGCCGTCCGGTCGGAGTCGTTGGGTCTCACGTTAAGGACTGGAACAGTAAGTCAGTCGGTGTGTGCCTCGTTGGTGGCATTGATGATAAAGGTAAGTTCGAAGCTAACTTTACGCCAGCACAGATGCAGTCTCTGAAAGAGAAACTCGCAGACCTGCTGGACATGTATCCAGATGCAGAAGTAAAAGCACACCACGATGTGGCTCCTAAAGCGTGTCCAAGTTTTAACTTGAGTCGCTGGCTGAAGACTGGTGAATTAGTAACAAGTGATTGGGGATAAGATTATGATGATTATTCATGAGATGGGCATGTACGATATGATTTACCGCTGTGTATTCGTTCTGGCATTGACCTATATCTTAACTCGTAAGTAATAGAACTCACTATGGGAGAGCCGAAAGGTTTCTCCCTTTGTTCGCTAAAATTGTATAAGGAGTAACCACTATGCGTAATCTATTTGGTAAGCTATTTGGTGAAGCACTTCCGGTGACACTTCTGGTCATCGTCATTATCGTTTGTGGCGCACTGCGTCCGTTCCTGTAGGAGTCCTATCATGGATATGGAAGAACAACAAGAGAGTATATTCCTCTATCATTTACCTTGTGAGAACTGTGGGTCGTCAGATGGTAATGGCATGTATTCTGATGGACACCAGTATTGTTTTGTATGTCAGAACCATGTGCGTGGAACCGAGGAAACTCGTGAGACCGTGGCGAAGACTCGCAGAAGCTCATACAACACTGGAGGTGACAAAATGTCTAACCTGTTAAACTTTGGGGATTCAGATGGTCGCTATACGAACCTCAAAGCTCGTGGCCTTATGGAAGCTATCTGCCGTAAGTATGGCTATTGGGTAGCGAAGGTCAACGGAGAGATGCTTCAGGTCGCAAACTACTATGACGTTGAGGGAAACCTTGTGGGTCAGAAAGTGCGCGACAAGAACAAAGAGTTCTCCGCAAAGGGGAAACTCAAAGCTGACCTATTGTTCGGTAAGCAGTTGTGGAATGGTGGCAAGAAGATTGTTGTGACAGAAGGTGAGATTGATTGCTTGACTGTAGCTCAACTTCAAGAAGGGAAGTATCCCGTTGTGAGTCTCCCTATGGGTGCTCAAGCCGCAAAGAAAACATGTGCTGCCAACTACGAATACTTTGACCAGTTCGACGAGATTATCCTGATGTTTGACATGGATGAACCCGGTCGTAAGGCCATCGAAGAGTGTGCTCCTGTCCTGCCTAGCGGGAAAGTCCGAGTCGCTGTACTGCCTCTTAAGGATGCCAACGAGTGTTTACTCAATGGACAAGCCAAAGCAGTAACCGACCAGATTTGGAATGCTCAACCTTGGGTTCCTGATGGTGTAGTCTCCGCTGTGTCTCTTAAAGACCGAGTGCGTGAAGCTATGGTCAAAGAGGAAACAACAGGTCTGCTCTTTACGGGTCAACCGAAGCTCAACGATATGACGCTGGGTGCTCGTGGTGGTGAAGTCATCATGGTCACTTCAGGTTCCGGTATGGGTAAGTCAACATTCGTCCGTCAACAGATGCTCATGTGGGGCAAAGGTGGTTCGAAGGTAGGCTTGGCGATGCTCGAAGAAGCCGTTGAGGAAACTGTTCAGGACTTAATGGGATTGAACAACCATGTTCGTCTACGTCAAGACAAAGAACTCAAGATGCAAATCTTAGAGGATGGACGATTCGATGAGTGGTATGACGTATTGTTCAACACAGATATGTTCCACCTGTATGATTCCTTTGCGGAGTCACAGGAAGACCGTCTGTTTGCTAAGCTGGCCTACATGGTCGATGGCTTAGACTGTAACGTTATCCTGCTTGACCATATCTCTATTGTGGTCTCCGGGATGGAAGATAACTCTGATGAGCGTAAGACGATTGACCGACTGATGACCAAGCTGAAAGCCTTTGCGAAGACTAAAGGTGTGGTCGTGGTGGTAATATGTCACCTCAAGAATCCTGATAAGGGCAAGAGTCACGAGGAAGGGCGACCAGTATCCATAACAGACCTGCGTGGTTCTGGCGCACTACGCCAACTAAGCGATACCATAATTGCATTAGAGAGGAACCAACAAGGTGATTACCCCAATCTCGTACAGCTTCGTATACTCAAGTGCCGCTTTACTGGTGATACTGGTATTGCTGGTCATATGGTATACAACAAAGAAACAGGATGGCTTGAACCGACTGAGTCACCTACGGAAGAAGGAGATGGAGATAATGGCTGGACTGAAGAAGACGGACAAGACTTCTAACTCCGAGCGTCTCGCTGGGTTTCTCAAGGAGACTCCCGGTGGGTGCCTTGAGTTTCAGGGAGGCCGTGTCCATAAATATGGTGTGTTCTGGATGAATGGTAAGAATCATCGGGCACATCGAGCCGCTTTCGAATTACACCACGGGAGAGAACCTAATGGTATTCTATTACACACTTGTGATAATCCTCTGTGCTGCAATCCCTCTCATTTATCTGAGGGAACTCAGTCTGATAATATGGCTGACATGGTGCGAAAAGGAAGATCACTCAAAGGAGTGAGGAACCCTATGTGTAAATTCACTGAGGAAGATGTAGCATTCATCCTCACGTCAACAATGAAGGTTAAAGACCTCGCTGCAAAGTTCGGAGTTTCCCGTCACACCATCTCAAACTGGCGAAGGAAACAATAAGACTCACTAATGGGACAGACATTCTGTTCCCACTTATCAATCCACTTAAGGAGAATCACAATGTTTAAATTCATCAACACTCTCGGTAGACTGGTAGTTAAAATGTACTTCCGTGAAGCTAAACGCCTGAACGACAAGGCTCGCAAAGATGCTGCACAGGCACAGCGCTTGGCTAAACAGGCACGTCTACTGTCTGAAGATGCAAGTGCTGGTGTAACGTCTGCTGCTAAGATTGCAGCTAAAGCAACCGACCTCAACAAATTCTTCCTGTAAGGAGTAACATAACATGGCTATTAAATTCCCCGGCAATACCATCCGTCTGTCCGATACCATTGACCAGTATGCTCGTCGAGTTCACATCAACGTTCGTAACGGCAAGGTGACTCTGGTCTACCGTTGGAAAGACCGTAAGTCCACCAAGGCGCACACACAGCGTGTAACTTTGGATGACACACAGACAGGTCGTCTGACGGCTTCCATTGCTGTAGCTGCTACTGTGGCTGTAGGTGAAGATAAGACTCGTGAACTCCTGCTGTCCAAAGTGGCTGGCGAAGAGGGCATGATTCTGGCTGCGAAGTCTGGAATCTAAAGAGTTAAACTAAAGGTCATCTCCGGGTGGCCTTAGTGATTAACTTTTGTATGAAATCTATTCAACTCACTAATGGGAGAACAACACTATGCGTAATCGTAATGTAATCGAAGCTGAAATCTCTAAGCTGCAAGCTGAACTGGCTGATGTCAAAGAGTATGAATGTGCTCGTGACTCTGCGGTACACATCCTGAAGAACTTAGGGTGGACTCGCTCCCGTGGCCAATGGGTGAAACCTAAAGCCACTAGCGGTAGCGTTGGCTGTCAGACCTTTGATGCTAACAAGATGACCCTCATCAAGCCCGGTGACTTCTGCACCTCTACCAGCAACGCAGATATTTGGTATGTACGCAAGGTCGAAGGTACAGACATCTGGTGTTCCCGTGTGACACGCATTGAAGCAATGGGTACAGTAGCTGGTATTCAGTACCACAAGATGAACCATAAGAACCTGCGAGTGATTGACCCGAATAACTTCATGGGCTATCGCCGTTCAACATTTTAAGGAGTAAACACAATGTTACTATCCGACATCGAAGCGAACGGGTTGCTGCACAACGTTAGTCAATTTCACTGTGCGGTGACTTACGACTACACAACTGACCAGTACATCCGTTATCGGCCTGATGACTTTGGGGCATACATTGATGCTCTCGAAGATGAGGTTGCTCGTGGTGGTCTCATTGTGTTCCATAACGGTCACAAGTATGACATCCCGGTAATTGAGTTGCTCGCCAAGAAACTGTTAGGCCGCGACGTTAAGTTCCCGAAAGAGAACGTACTGGATACCCTCGTGATGTCCCGCTTGATTTACTCTAACATCAAAGACACCGATGCTGGTCTGCTCCGTGCTGGCAAGCTGCCGGGTAAACGCTTTGGTTCCCACGCTCTGGAGGCTTGGGGTTATCGCTTAGGTGAAATGAAGGGTGAGTACAAGGACGACTTCAAGGCTTCACTGGCTGAGTCTGGTGAAGAATACGTTGATGGGATGGAGTGGTTGCTGTTCAACGAAGACATGATGGAATATAACGTTCAAGACGTTGTAGTCACCAAGGCTCTCTTCGAGAAACTTTGTAGCAACACATTCTATTTCCCTAACGAGACACCTGCTGGAAGCACAGAAGCAGAACGTTTCTGGAACGGTAGCCTTGAGGCTGTCAAACTGGAACACGATGCTGCATGGCTGTTAGCCAAGATGGAACGTAATGGTTTCCCGATTGACATTAAGTCTCTTGAGAACCTGTACGCAGAACTCGCTGGTAGACGTGGTGAGCTACTCGTAGAGTTAACCAATACGTTTGGCTCATGGTACTCCGCTAAGGGCGGTACTGAAGCATTCAGGCATCCTCGTACCGGAAAGCCACTCACCAAGTATCCTCGTGTGAAGTACCCGAAACAGGGTGGCATCTTTAAGAAGCCTAAGAACAAGAAGCAACGTGAAGGCTTAGAGCCATGCGAGTTGGATACCCGCGATTACGTTGAGGGTGCTCCGTATACTCCGGTTGAGCACGTTGTGTTTAACCCTGCGAGCCGAGACCACATCACTCGTGTTCTTACCAAGGCTGGCTGGGTTCCAGTTGAGTTCACTCCTAGTGGTGCACCAAAGGTAGACGATGAGGTCTTAGAGCACGTTAAGGTAGATGACCCTGATGCACAGCGTTGCATTGAGTTAATTAAAGAATACCTTATGATTCAGAAGCGTATCGGTCAGGTTGCTGAAGGTGATAACGGCTGGCTCCGAATGATTGGAGAGGATGGTCGTATTCACGGTAGCGTTAACCCGAACGGTGCGGTAACTGGACGTGCAACTCATAGTTTCCCTAACGTGGCACAGGTGCCTTCAATCCGTGCTGCTTATGGTGAACCTTGCCGTGCTGCTTTCGGTGCCGAGCACAACATGAAAGATGGTAAGCCAGACCCTTGGATTCAAGTTGGTGTGGATGCGTCTGGCCTTGAGCTACGATGCTTGGGTCACTTCATGTATCGCTATGATGAAGGGGAGTATGTTAAGACTATCCTTGAGGGTGACTCAAAGTTAGGTACCGACATACACTCCAAGAACCAATTGGCTGCTGGTCTGCCGACTCGTGACAACGCTAAGACGTTTATCTATGGGTTCCTCTATGGTGCTGGTGCTGCGAAGATTGGACAGATTGTTGGTGGTACTGCCGAAGACGGTAAGCGACTCATCAAGAACTTCCTTGAGCAAACTCCGGCTATCGCTGCGTTACGTGAAGCAATCACAGGGACACTCGTCAAGGACTCTAAGTGGGTTGGTGGCGAACAGAAAGTAACTTGGAAGCGTCGATGGGTTCGTGGATTGGATGGTCGTAAAGTACACGTCCGTAGTCCTCACGCTGCGTTGAACACCTTGTTGCAATCTGCTGGTGCACTTATTTGTAAACTGTGGATTGTCGAGACTGAACGCCTGTTACTGGAAGCTGGCCTGAAGCATGGCTGGGATGGTGACTTTGCGTACATGGCTTGGGTACATGATGAAATTCAGGTTGCTGCAAGGACTCAAGAGATTGCCGATAAGATTGTCGAGTTGGCACAGCAAGCAATGCGTAATGTGGGAGACCACTTTAACTTTAGATGTCAGTTAGATACCGAAGGTAAGACTGGCGCAAACTGGAAAGATTGTCACTAATACAGGAGACACATATCATGGCTATTACTAAACGTTTTAAAGTATCATTTGAAGTTACCGCTGTAATCGACTCTGAGACGGAGAAAGGATTCACTGAGGAACTGGTTCACTTGGCTAAGAAGGCTGCGGCTGGTGAGAAGATTAGTCCTCTTTACCGCGAACTTCTGGTACAAGCACTGACATATGGTGTCGAGGGTGCTATCTCCTTTGCTGCCAAACAAGGTATGCGCAACTCTATTCGTACCGAGTTACCGGAAGATGGTCTGAAGGTTTCTCCAGCAACTATCCGTGAGGTGAAGTAATGGGTGAATATCTACGTGTACTGGCGGCTATCAAAAGCTGCCCTAAGACCTTTCAGTCGAACTATGTACGCAACAATGCGTCACTGGTGGCTGAGGCTGCGAGCCGTGGTCATATCTCTTGCCTATCAGTTGATGGGCGTAATGCTGGCGCTTGGGAAGTAACAGGTGAAGGTGTCCGTTTCCTGGCACTGATGGGAGGTTGTGTATGAGTAACCCCTTAACTGCAACAGAAATCCTACTGGCTAACTTACTGGCTGATGAACCTTGGTGCGATGAGTTGCCAGATGAGTTCGAACTGTTCGTGTCTGGAGACTGGACTGACGAAGGGAAGACCGAAGGTAAACATGATGTTGTCAAACACTTACCTTCTGGTCGTTTCTTTGAGTGCTTCTTCACTCGATATGGCGACCACTGGCAAGGCTATGAGACTTCCTTTGATGGATGTAATGAAGTAGAACCTTATGAAGCCATTGTAATCTTATGGAAGGAGGTGAAGTAATGAGTGCAATTACACTGAATGAGTTCTACGAGTTACGCCAAGGGAAATCCGATAAGGGTGTTCTCGTAATGGATGGCGACTGGTTGGTATTCCAAGCGATGGCAGCAAGTGAAGTCGAGACAGATTGGGGCGATGATGTGTGGACATTAGAGTGTGACCACGGGAAAGCGTGGAACATCCTAGTGGATTCCATTAAGTCCTATGCGAGCCGTAAGAAGGCTTGGCGTGATGCACCTATCGTATTGGCCTTCACTGACGCTGTGAACTGGCGTAAGGAACTGGTGGACCCAACCTATAAGGAGAACCGTAAGGCATCCCGTAAGCCTGTAGGCTACCGTGCGTTCGTCGAGCGTGTTCAAGCCTGTGAGGACTGGACGTCTATCCTTGAGGACCGACTTGAGGGTGATGACGTAATGGGAATCATTGGGTCTGGTGCTAAACATTTTGGTTTCAAGAAGGCTGTGTTGGTCTCCTGTGATAAGGACTTTAAGACCATCCCTGATTGTGACTTCTTGTGGTGCACTACTGGTAACATATTGACTCAAGACCAGACGACTGCTGACTACTGGCACATCTATCAGACCATTAAAGGTGACTTGACGGATGGCTACGGTGGCATTCCGGGCTGGGGTGAGACCACTGCTGACTGGTTAGAGAACCCATATGCCTTTGAACAGGTTGAGAAAACCTTTAAGTCTGGTGCCCGTAAGGGTCAGACAGTCCTCGAATGGAAGAAGGTTGACATGGGAGACCGAACCTTGTGGGAAGCGATTGTGACCCTTGGTGCCAAAGCTGGGATGACCGAAGAGGAAATCATTAAGCAAGGCCAGATGGCTCGCATCCTTCGTTTCGAAGAGTACAACTTTATCGACAAGGAGATTTACCTATGGTCGCCGGAACAGTTGCGTTCGTAATGTTCGTGGCTGTAGCCTTCTCTATGATTTGGGCTGCGCTTATTGCTAAGAGTGTGTAACTCTAGGCATTCTTCTCTACGTGAAATCAATACGACTCACTATTGGAGAGGGGTGCCTATATGATACCTACTTTAAGTTCTAACTTTAAGGAGAACATTAATTATGTTAACCCCTATCAAGAAGTACATGGAGAACCCACAAGATATTCCTAACGTTCCTCGGAGTGTTATGGAGTATCTTCAGGTTCAGTATAATGCTGGATATGCTATTCAGTCTGGTCTTATCAACCGATTGAAACAGGCTGGGTGGTCTGAAAGCTACATCGCTGGGTTCCTCGCGGGTCTCAACTATGCGTCTCAAACCTTAGACGACATGGAGGCAATCCGTAAGGAACAGGCAGAATCCTAATCTAACAGGAGGTAATCTGATGTGCTGGTCGCCTAAGATTAAAACGCCTAAAGTGGACACTACCAAAGTCCGAGCGGTAGACCCTGCACCACTCACTGAGGAACCGAAAGGCATCCTCTTTGGTGGCGATGATGATACCGATAAGGACACCGGAACCTCTTCTGAGGTGCCAACTGGTGGCAAGAAGTCCCTGAAGGTGAAACTGGATGACTCCGTAGAGAAGTCCAAGAAGGCAGATTCAGATGCTGCCAAGAAGAAATCCAAGTCTGGTATTCGTACCAGTGTCTTTAAGAATAAATAACTAGGAGGTATATCATGGGTTGGGGTAAAAAGATTAAGAAGGCAGTTAAGAAGACTGTAAAGAAAATCACCAAGCCAGTCGAGAAGGCTGTAAAGCAGGTTGGTAAAGCTGGTGAAGACATCGTTAAAGGGGCTGTAGGTGTCGTTGGTGGTGCGCTTGGTCAAGGTGGTAAACCTGATGTGCAAGTGATTGAACAGGCCGCTCCTGTGGCTGCTCCACCTCCGGCACAGATTATCGAAGCACCAACAAAGGGTGATGTAGAGACCGAGGATGATGCACAGACAGAATCTGGTAAGAAGAAAGCCCGTGCTGGCGGTAAGAAATCTCTGAGTGTCGCTCGCAGTTCTGGCGGTGGTCTTAACATTTGATAAGGAGGCACTATGGCAAGCTCACAGAAACGTGAAGGCTTCGCTGAGAATGGTGCCAAGGCGGTGTATGACGCATTGAAGAACGACCGGAACTCCTATGAGACCCGTGCGGAAAACTGTGCGAAGTACACCATCCCTTCGTTGTTCCCTAAAGACTCCGATAATGCCTCTACTGACTACACGACTCCGTGGCAAGCAGTAGGCGCTCGTGGTCTGAACAACTTGGCCTCTAAGCTCATGCTTGCTCTGTTCCCTATGCAGACTTGGATGAAGCTGACCATCTCTGAGTTCGAAGCGAAACAATTGGTAGCACAACCTGCTGAACTAGCGAAGGTCGAAGAGGGTCTCTCTATGGTCGAGCGAATCTTGATGAACTACATCGAGTCAAACTCATACCGTGTGACACTCTTTGAGACCCTCAAGCAGTTAGTCGTAGCGGGTAACGCTCTGCTGTATATTCCTGAACCTGAAGGTACTTACAATCCCATGAAGTTATACCGACTGTCTTCTTATGTTGTCCAACGAGACGCATTCGGCACGGTACTACAGATTGTGACCTTGGATAAGACTGCCTATGCAGCACTGCCAGAAGACGTAAGGAACTCTATGGATTCCGGTCAGGAACATAAAGGTGACGAGATGATTGATGTGTACACTCACATTTATCTCGATGAGGAATCTGGAGAGTACCTGAAGTACGAAGAGATTGATGGCGTTGAAGTCGAAGGCACAGATGCTTCTTATCCGGTGGACGCTTGTCCGTATATCCCGGTTCGCATGGTGCGCATTGATGGAGAGTCATATGGTCGTTCGTATTGTGAGGAATACTTAGGTGACTTACGTTCACTTGAGAACCTTCAGGAAGCAATCGTCAAGATGTCAATGATTAGTGCCAAAGTTATCGGCTTGGTTAACCCTGCTGGTATCACACAGGTTCGTCGCTTAACGAAAGCACAGACAGGTGACTTTGTGTCTGGTCGTCCAGAAGACATCTCGTTCCTTCAGTTGGAAAAGGCCGCTGACTTCTCTGTAGCGAAAGCTGTAAGTGAACAGATTGAAGGCCGACTGTCCTATGCCTTTATGTTGAACTCTGCGGTACAGCGTACTGGTGAGCGTGTGACAGCCGAAGAGATTCGTTATGTTGCATCTGAACTGGAAGATACCCTTGGTGGTGTCTATTCGATTCTCTCACAGGAACTTCAGTTACCTATGGTTCGTGTCCTGCTGAAACAACTTCAAGCAACCAATCAGATTCCTGAGTTACCGAAAGAGGCCGTTGAGCCTACTATCAGTACAGGGATGGAAGCATTGGGTCGTGGTCAAGACCTCGATAAGCTGGAACGTTGTATTGCTGCTTGGTCTGCTCTTGCTCCTATGCAGAATGACCCGGACATCAACATTGCGACCATTAAGTTGCGCATTGCGAACGCTATCGGCATCGACACTTCTGGTATCCTTAAGACACCTGAAGAGAAGCAACAGGAGATGGCTGAGGCCGCTCAAGGCACTGCTATGGAGAATGCTGCTGCGTCTGCTGGTGCTGGTGCTGGTGCATTGGCTACTGCAAGTCCTGAGAACATGCAAGCTGCTGCTGAACAGGCTGGTATGGTCCCCAATTAATACGACTCACTAATGGGAGAGACAATACGTCCTCCCTTTGAGTTCTAAATTTCATTATCAAAGGAGATACAAATATGGCTGGTGAATCTAATGCTGACGTTTACGCATCTTTCGGTGTGAACTCTGCGGTTGTTGGCGGGTCTACTCCGACTGACCACGAACAGGCAATGCTTGAACTTGATGTTGCTGCCCGTGATGGCGATGACTCCATTGAGTTAGCACACAATGACGACCCTTATGGTAGTAATGACCCGTTTGGTGAAGAGGACGAAGACCGCACTGAGATTCGTATCTCCACTGATGGTGAACCAGAAGAGTCTGTAGAAGACATTGACTACTCCGAAGGTGACGAAGAAGGTTCAGAAGAGTTTGCACCTGTGGGTGACATTCCAGAAGAACTGAACGAAGCCTCAAGCCAACTCGAAGAGCATGAAGCTGGCTTCGAAGAGATGGTCAATCAGGCTGCTGAACGTGGTCTATCTGAAGAAACTATCGTTCGCATCCAACAAGAATACGGAGAAGATGGTCTGTCAGAAGAGTCCTATGAAGAACTGGCTAAAGCTGGTTACTCTAAGTCCTTCGTTGACTCCTACATCCGTGGTCAGGAAGCTCTGGTAGAACAGTATGTTCAGTCCGTTATGGAGTATGCTGGCGGTGAAGCACAGTTCCAAGCAATCTACAATCACCTCGAAGTGTCCAACCCGGATGCTGCTGAGTCTCTGATTAGTGCCTTGGAGAACCGTGACCTTTCCACTGTGAAGGCTATCGTGAATCTCGCTGGTGCAAGCCGTGCGAAGACTTTCGGTAAACCTGCTGCTCGTAGCATTGCTAAACGTGCTGTACCTGCTGCACCTGTACGAACCAAACAGTCTGGCTTTGAGTCACAGGCTGAGATGATTGCTGCAATGTCTGACCCTCGCTATCGCCACGACAGTAAGTTCCGTGCTGAAGTTGAGCGCAAGATGATGTACAGTCAGTTCTGAAATTAATACGACTCACTATTGGGAGAGACATAACGTTCTCCCACTTTGAGTGATACACAATGAGAACCAACTCGTTTCAAGTAGTACCTCACACATTTAACTTTAAATCAACAGAAGGAGATTCAACATGGCTAACATGACTGGTGGACAACAGATTGGTAAGGACCAAGGTAAAGGCATGAGCGCTGGTGATAAACTGGCTCTGTTCCTGAAGGTCTTCGGCGGTGAAGTTCTGACTGCATTTACCCGTACCTCCGTAACTATGAACAAACACCTCGTGCGTTCTATTCAGTCCGGTAAGTCCGCGCAGTTCCCTGTGCTGGGTCGTACCAAAGCTGCTTACCTGCAACCGGGTGAGAACCTCGATGACAAACGTAAAGACATGAAGCACACTGAGAAGACCATTAACATTGATGGTTTGCTGACTGCTGACGTTCTGATTTATGACATCGAAGACGCAATGAACCACTATGACGTGCGCTCTGAGTACACCGCACAGTTGGGTGAGTCTCTGGCTCTGGCTGCTGATGGCGCGGTACTGGCTGAAATGGCTAAACTGTGTAACCTTCCGGCTGCATCCAATGAGAACATCGCAGGTCTCGGTACTGCAAGTGTACTGGAAGTTGGCGATGCTACTACACTTCAGGCCGACCAAGTGAAGCTGGGTCAGGCTATCATTGCACAGTTGACTCTGGCTCGTGCTCGTCTGACTAAGAACTATGTTCCGTCTGCTGACCGTACCTTCTACACCACTCCAGATAACTACTCCGCGATTCTGGCTGCTCTGATGCCTAACGCTGCTAACTATCAGGCGCTGATTGACCCGTCTACCGGTTCTATCCGCAACGTCATGGGCTTTGAGGTAATCGAAGTTCCTCACCTGACTGCTGGCGGTGCTGGTGATGACCGTCCAGAAGAAGGTGTAAGCCCGTCTGGTCAGAAACACGCATTCCCTGCGACTGCTACTGGTGACACTAAGGTTGCTCTGAATAACGTTGTCGGTCTGTTCTGCCACCGCTCTGCCGTTGGTACTGTGAAGCTGAAAGACATGGCGTTGGAACGTGCTCGTCGTGCTAACTATCAGGCTGACCAGATTATCGCTAAGTACGCGATGGGTCACGGTGGTCTGCGTCCAGAAGCAGTAGGTGCACTGGTTTTCAAAACGGCTTAACTTCTCGCAAACTCGTAGGGGACAATGAGTCCCTTACTGAAGTTGAGCAAGAGCTAACGCCACAACAGAAAGCTGCTCGTACCCGTGCTGCTAACAAGGCGGCGAAACTGGCTGCTGAACAGTAATAACTATATGAAACCCCTTGGGTGCCTTCGCGGGTGCTTGAGGGGTTTTTTTTCGTACCACTAATAGACTCACTAATGGGAGGAAACCAATATGCGTTCCTATGAGACTACCCTAGAGACTGGTGAAGAGTTGTCTGCTGTTAATGACATCTTGGCCTCTATCGGTGAACCGCCTGTGTCCACTCTGGAGGGTGATGCTAACGCTGACGTTGCTAACGCTCGCCGAATACTCAATAAGATTAACCGTCAGATTCAGTCCAAGGGCTGGACGTTCAACATCGAGGAAGGACAACAGTTGCTACCTGATGTGTTCAACGGTCTGATTCCCTACATGTCCGACTACCTTGCTGTGTTCTCTGAAGGAGGTACTACCGCTTACGTCAACCGTGGCGGCTATGTGTATGACCGAGATAACCGCACTGATGTCTTCAAAGACCCTATCACTGTGACTATCATCCGAATGCGAGAGTTCTATGAGATGCCTGAATGCTTCCGCTACTGGATTGTTACAAAGGCCGCTCGTCAGTTTAACAACCGATTCTTTGGTGCCCCTGAGATTGATGCTGTCTTAGCTGAAGAGGAACAGGAAGCCAAAATGCAGTGCACCGAATACGAGTTAGACTTCGGTAACTTCAACATGCTTGATGGTGATGCCTTCACTGGTGGTCTGCTGTCTCGTTAATCGTAATAACTTAAGGAGGTCTCTAATGGCTCTTATTTCACAATCCGTCAAGAACCTGAAAGGCGGTATCAGTCAACAGCCAGACATCTTAAGGTTCCCCGAGCAGGGCGCTGAACAGATTAATGGCTGGTCGTCTGAAACTGAAGGTCTCCAGAAGAGGCCACCTTTCATCTTTACGAAAACTATTGGTGACGCTGGGTTCCTTGGTGGCGCACCTTTAGTTCACCTAATAAATCGTGACAGCGTCGAACAGTATTACGTTGTGTTCACTGGAAGCGGTATCAAAGTATTTGACCTGAATGGGCGCGAGTACGCTGTCCACGGTGTCACTTCATATGCTAACTGTGCTAACCCTCGTGATGACTTGAGGATGGTCACTGTGGCTGACTACACGTTCGTAGTGAACCGCTCTAAGGTTGTTCAGGCCAACAAAGACCCTATCTACACTATTCGAGAAGATGGCGAGTGTCTCATTAACATCCGTGGTGGTCAGTATGGTCGTACCTTTACGATTAGACTGAATGGTATCTCTGCGTCCTATAAGATTGCTGATGGTGCCAATGCCCCTGAAGTTGAACAGACGGATGCACAATGGCTCGTTAAGAAGATGGCACAGCTACTTCGAGAAGGAGGTGCAAACACTTGGGGATGGACTGTCAACGAGGGTGCTGGGTTCATTCATGTTGTGTCACGAGGTGATGAACCTATCTGGAAGGTCGAGGTAGAGGATGGTTATGGTGGACAGTTGATGTCTGCGGTAATGCACACTAGCCAGTCATTCAGTAAGTTACCCGCTGAGGCTCCTAATGGATACTCCGTACAAATCGTTGGGGACACCTCTAAGACTTCCGATGCGTTCTACGTACAGTATGATGCAGCACGTAAAGTGTGGAAGGAAGTAGCTGGGTGGGGCGTACAGAAGGGACTCAATGGTGCAACCATGCCACACGCATTGATTCGACAGGCCGATGGTTCCTTTAAGATGGAAGCATTGCCATGGGATGAGCGCAAGTGTGGTGACATGAACACTAACCCCGACCCGTCTATCGTAGACCAGCGGATTAACGATGTGTTCTTCTTCAGGAACCGCTTAGGGTTTCTTGCTGGTGAAAACATTGTGATGTCTCGTACATCCAAGTATTTCTCACTGTTCCCTGCATCGGTTGCCAACCTATCCGATGATGACCCAATCGATGTTGCTGTGTCACACAACCGAATCAGTACGCTTAAATATGCTGTACCGTTCTCCGAAGAGTTGCTCCTATGGTCTGATCAAGCACAGTTCGTATTATCTGCCTCTGGTATCCTCTCACCGAAGTCAGTTGAGTTGAACCTAACAACCGAGTTCGACGTGTCAGACAGGGCGAGACCTTTTGGTATTGGGCGTGGTGTCTACTTTGCGTCACCTCGTGCATCCTATACGTCAATCAACCGATACTATGCGGTGCAGGATGTTAGCTCCGTGAAGTCTGCGGAGGACATGAGTGCTCACGTTCCTAGCTACATTCCTAATGGTGTGTTCTCCATTCGAGGCTCTGGCACTGAGAACTTCGTTTCGGTGTTATCCGCAAACGCCCCAAGCAAAATCTTCATGTACAAATTTCTGTACTTGAATGAGGAAAATGTGCAACAGTCGTGGTCTCATTGGGAACTAGGGAGTAACGTAACTGTATTGGCTTGTGATTCTATTGGTTCCACCATGTACCTTCTGTTACGCAACCAGTCCCATACGTGGATGGCACGGGCACACTTCACGAAGAACTCCATCGACTACCTAGATGAGCCTTATCGAATCTACATAGACAACAAGCTGGAAATCACCATCCCCGGTGGCTCCTATAATGATGACACCTACGAGACAGTAATATATCCCGGTCAGTTCTACGGAATGAAGACCTATCGTGGTAAGTATTACATCGTTGCGATGGATGGTAAGGTGACGTGGTTTGATGAACCTCAAGGTGGCTGGCCTAACGGGGAACCTAGCTTGGCACTCAACGGGAACCGAGAAGGTGAAAAGGTGTACATTGGACAGGCAATCAACTTCCGATATGTGTTCTCTAAGTTCCTCATCAAGAAGGCAGCGGATGATGGCTCAACGGCTACCGAGGACATTGGTCGCTTGCAGCTTCGTCGCGCATGGGTCAACTATGAGGATTCTGGTGCGTTCGTTGTGGAAGTCGAGAACACCTCACGGCTTTTCAGCTATGACATGGCAGGAGCTAGGTTAGGTTCAAATGCCTTACGTGCTGGTGGACTCAACGTTGGTACTGGACAGTTCCGGTTCCCCGTGGCTGGTAACGCCAAGTTGAACGAAGTGCGTATTATATCCGACCACACTACCCCACTAAACGTGATTGGTTGTGGCTGGGAAGGTAACTACCTGCGTCGCTCTTCTGGTATCTAACCGTAAACACCCCGACTCATTTAGTGAACAATACGACTCACTATTGGGAAGGGGGTTTTATACTATAGGAGAGAAACTCTATGATTATCCGACCAACAACAGAAAGAGATTTTAAATTATTCGAACCATCTCCAGAAGACGTAGCTGAGGCAAAAGCCTATGGCATTGAACCAAGTTTTCCACCAGCCTCTGAGTGTGTCACTATGTCTCTTCATGGGATTCCTGTGGCAATTGGAGGGAACCGTGGAGACCAAGTGTGGTTCGTAACGTCCGCTGAAGTATGGAGATTAAGTCTGAAGTCACGTAAGGAGTTCCGCAAGCTCATTCTAGAGTACCGCGATACAATGCTTAAACAGTATCCAGTAATCTGGAACTATGTATGGCTAGGCAATAAGTCCCACATTAGGTTCTTAAAGTCTATCGGTGCGGTATTCCACAATGAGTTTACTGGTGACAGTAATCAATTCCAACTATTCACAATAGGAGGTTAACTATGTGCTGGGTTGCTGCAATCCCTATCGCTATGCAAGGCGCTTCCATGATTATGGGAGGTATGCAGGGTGAACAGGCAAAGGCCGCACAGATTGACCAAGGTCGTCGTCAAAGTATGCAGATGGTAAAGGAGATGAACTACAACGAGGCTAACCTTAAGTTAGAATCTCGTGACCTCATTGACTCCACTGTGCAAGAGATGACACAAGCGAATATGAACCGTGTGAGAAACATGGGGACTATCCGTGCGGCAATCGGTGAAGGGATGCTTGAAGGTAACTCTATGGAACGTGTAGCTCGCGTTACCGAGGGTGACTTCCTTCGAGAGTCTCAAGGTCTCACTGAGAACTACCAACGTGACTACAGTGTCATCTTAGGGAAGCGTATCGCCAACCGAGATAACACAGTGAGTCAAATCAATGAAATCAACAAGTCTGAGCCAAGACTTAAAGGCAAGCTGGAACAAATTATCGACCCATTGGGTTTGGGCATGGGTAAGCTAGCTGGCATCGCAGCCGCTGGTGGACTCTTCGAGGGCAAGTTGGCTAAGAAGGCTACCGATAAGGTTAAGGCTTCAGATGCTAAGTCTACCGGACAAGGTAAATAAAGGAGGTACAGTTTATGAGTAAGTTAGCTCAAGCATTGGGTGGCATGAACGCTCCGTCTACCAGTCGTCTGCGTGGCACTGGTCGTGTGGAAGTGAAGGCTGCAACCGTCTATGAAGACCCTAAGTATGCCGAGAAGTCTAAGCTGATTGGCACTGTAGGTAAACTTGCTGAGATGGGTGCGGATGCCTATATGAAGTATGACCAGCACCAGAAGGACAAGGCAGACGAACGCTCTAACGAGATTATTCGTAAGCTGACTCCTGAGCAACGTCGAGAGGCCATTAAGAATGGGACACTGTTATATCAGGATGACCCTTACGCGATGGAAGCCCTCAAGATTAAGACTGGTCGTAACGCTGCGTATCTTGTAGATGACGAAGTGGCACAGAAGGTGAAGAACGGTGAGTTCCGTACTCGTCAAGAGTTGGAAGAGTTCCGTCACAGCCGACTACAAGAATCCGCTAAGAACTATGCGGAACAGTTCGGTATCGACGAGACTGATGAGCACTATCAGAAAGGTTTCAACTCCGACATCACTGAACGTAACATCGCCCTCTATGGTGCTCACGATAACTTCCTGAGTGACCAAGCTAAGAAGGGTGCTGTCATCAACAGTCGCGTAGAGTTGAACTCTGTGTTGAACGACCCGGAAACCCTACGTTCTCCGTATGCTGGTGATTTCTTTGAGAACTACTTCAGTGCTGGATTGACGACTGGTAGTATCCCTAGTGATGACCAAGCGTTCACAATGATTAGCCAAGGTCTGTCTGACGTGGTTAACCGTGAAGGTGGTGGTCAGTTCCTGCAACAGATTGAGAACCGTAAGGTGAAACTCCACGGAAAAGAGACAACCTTCAAGGAACTGATGGGTGCCGAACAGTGGAACAATCTGATGGTCAAGGCTCAACATAATGAGTTCCAACTGAACGCTAAGAAGACCGAGGCGTTCCAGCTTAATGTGAACTCTGCGTTGAACCAAGAGAACGTGAACACTGGCTGGGAACAGTTGCAATCCATCAAGGCTGAACTGGACACACTGCAACCGGGCGAAGAGATGACACCTGAACGTCAGGCGTTAATCAATGCACAGACGCAGATGCAGGACAGGATGAAGCGGGAGACCGCTGAGTTAGCCAAGCAGATGGACAAGCAACAGAAGTCGATGAACAAGATGAACGTCATTGACGCACAGTTCCAGAAGCGACTCAATGGTCAGTACGTGTCTACTGCGTATGGCGATATGCCTACCAACGAGAACACTGGCGAGTTCACCCATAGTGACATGGTTAACTATGCAAACAAGAAGCTGGCTGACATCGACGCTATGGACATTCCTGATGCACAGAAAGACCGCATGAAGTTGGACTACCTCAAGGCTGACTCCGAGAAGGGTGCTTTCCGTACTGCGGTTGGTGAACTTATTGGTGACGCTGAGAAGGAATGGACATCCGCTGTGATTAACGGGAAGATGCCAGAAGATGGTGGTGTGGCACTCAATGCTCTTCGTCGTGTTCGTAATGCTGACCCTGAGTTGTTCGCTGCATTGTTTCCTGATAAGGCCGAGATGTTCCTCACTATGGACATGATGGACAACCAAGGGATTGACCCGCAAATCCTGCTGGATGCGGACAAGGCTCGACAGTCTCTGACCAAAGAGATGCAGTACGAGGACGATAAGGCTTGGGCTTCTCTCATGAACAACTCTGAGTCTCCTGAGATTAAGTACATGCCGTCCCCTCTCCAGAATGGTGCTCGTAAGATTTACGACTCCGTTAAGTACCGCACAGGTAATCCCAACATGGCAATGCAACAGGTCGATAAGTATCTCAAAGAGAACACTACGACTCTCACTGGTGATGATGTTGATGGTGATACCATTGGTGTCTTAACGAGAAACTCTCTGCGTGTGACCGATGACCCTGACTCTTGGAAACAAGGTAAGGACATCATCGACACAGCCACTAAGAAACTCGCTGAGACGAACCCTTGGGTGACTAACAAGCAACTCACTGTGTTCGAGCGTGGTGACTCTATCTACCTGATGGACACTACCGGACAGGTAAACATTCGGTACGACAAGCAGTTGCTCTCGAAGATGTACCAAGAGAACCAAGCGAAGCTGGACGAGGAAGCCCGTAACAAGGCACTCAAAGATGCCAACAAGCGAACCCTACATACACGAGCTATGAACCGCAAGCGTGAACGTGAAGCTAAGAAGCCTAAACGCTCTGGCAGCATGTACGATAGCGTGAGTGGCAAGGGTATTCTGGATACGCTGACTGGTAAAGACTAACAGACCACGATAGGAGGTTCCAAGTGGATAAGTATAACCCGAACGAACCGCATGAATATGATGCGTTATTTCAACAAGCTGCTGACACACATGGAGTCTCCTATGGCCTTCTTCGGAAGGTCGGTTGGGTAGAATCCCGCTTTAAGCCTACGGCTCAATCGCCAACAGGACCGAGAGGTGTCATGCAGTTCACCAAGGCAACTGGTCAGGCTTATGGTCTCCAGAACGATGAGGACTTTAATGACCCGGCTAAGTCCATTGATGCAGGTGCTCGTTACCTTGCAGACCTCGTTAAGAAATACAATGGGGATGAACTTAAAGCTGCCCTAGCGTACAACCAAGGTGAAGGACGTAATGGTAAGCCTCAACTGGAAGCCTACGATTCTGGCAACTTTGCCAACATTGGGGACGAAGGTCGTAGCTATCTGCGTTCACTTCTGGATGTCGCTAAGTCTCCTAAGAGTGGGGACATTGAGTCATTCGGTGGTATCACCCCAAAGGGTAAAGGGATTCCGTTTGATGCTGCTATGAGTGGTATCGGGAAGAAAGGAAAGGTAACAACAGAACTCCCTGAGTCTCATGAAATGTCCTTTCAAGGTAAAGAACAGGCCGCTCCCAATCAGCCATTCGGAAAAGATTATTGGGAAGCCAAAGGCACAACTCTTGACGAAGCAAACGAGCGTTCAACCTTCTTCGGATTTGGTAATGCTGCCGAAGCAGAACTCTCCAACTCAACCTTGGGTGTTGCCTTCCGTGCTGGTAAGCGTGACAATGGTTTCGATGTTCTTACTGACGTACTTCAACCGACACGGTTTAATAGCCACATTTGGTCGCCTGAAGAACTGGAGAAGATTCGGACTGAAGTAAAGAACCCTGCGTACATGAACGTTGTACTAGGTGGTTCCGCTGAGAACCTTGATGAGCTAATCAAGATGGCTAACGAGAACTTCGAGGCTGACGCTAAGGCTGCTGACGCTGGACTTGGTGCCAAGCTGTCTGCTGGCCTGATTGGTGCTGGTGTGGACCCGTTGACCTACGTCCCAATCGCAGGGAATACAGCCAAGGGATTCAAACTGGTGAACAAGGCATTGATGGTGGGTGCTCAAGCTGGTGCACTTAACGTTGCCTCTGAAGGTCTGCGTACATCGGTTGCTGGTGGTGATGCACATTATGCTGAAGCTGCCCTTGCTGGGATGTTACTGGCTGGTGGACTGACTGCGGTTGCTGATGGTGTTGCCGCTGGTCTCCGTAAGTCTGGTGCTGAGCAGATTGAGAACCCATTTGCTGCTGCACAGATGCGCTTTGAGGCTCGCGAGACTGCACGTAACACTGGTGGTTATGACGCAAGCCGCATGCCTCCTAGTGAAGACCGAGTGTTCTCGCAGCACAATGGCGTTGAGTATGCACCACTGGAAACTGAACCGGGTGCTGTAGTGCTGCGTGATGGTTCCATTATTAGTGATACCAACTTAGCGAACCCTATGACAGCCAGAGAGTTTGCCGAGGTAGACCCTGAACGTGCTGCTTGGGGATTGCCTATGCGTGGTCTGAGTGAAATCGGTCTGAGAACTCTACGTTCTGAACATGCCGAAATCCGTGGACTCGCTAAGGACTTAGTGCGCTCACCTACAGGTATGGAGTCTGGCTCACATGGTAAGTTTGGGGCTACTGCCTCCGACATTAAAGAGCGACTGCACAGTACCAACCAGCGAACCTACAATGACCTCTATGGTGCAATGAAGGAAGCTATGGCTGACCCCGAGTGGTCTGTGGGTATGTTCAAGAGTGGTGCTCAAGGTGCCCGTCAAGAAATCTATCGTCGTGTTGCTGTGGCTATCGAGCGTCCTGAACTTCAGGCTAACTTGACCAAGGCAGAGCGTAAGGTGATGGACATCATGAAGGAACACTTTGACCTCAAGCGTGAGATGATGGAGAACCCGTCGATGTTCGGTAACAAGGCAACTTCCATCTTCCCTAACAGTCGTCACAAAGGGACTTACGTTCCTCATGTTTACTCACGGGAAGCCAAGCAGTTGTACTCACAGGCTCTTGGTGGCTCTGATGGTTTACAGGAAGCAATTGCTGCAAGCTGGATGACCTCTTACCGTTCACGTCCAGAAGTTAAGGCTCGTGTAGATGAGCACTTAGCGGAGACCTTGGGCATCGACCCGAAGGCTGTAACCGAAGAGATGGTGATGAAACATGCCAGCGATAAGGCTTATGGTATTGCGAAGACAGATGAGTTCAACTCTTCAAGTGTCATTGACGATAACATTGAGGGTCTCGTGGGTATTGAGAATAACTCGTTCCTTGAAGCCCGTAACCTGTTCGATTCTGACATGCCTGTAACGCTCCCTAACGGACAACAGTTCTCTGTGAATGACTTACGTGACTTCGATATGAAACACGTTATGCCAGCCTATGACCGCCGTGTTGATGGTGATATTGCTATCATGGGTGGCACAGGGAAGACGACTGCTGAACTTAAGGATTCCATTCTGGCTCTCGATAAGAAGTCTGAAGGTAAAGGCACAATGAAGGGTGAAGTGGAAGCACTGAAAGATACCGTTAAGATTCTCACTGGTCGTGCTCGACGCAATCAGGATACCGTAGGTGACACTATGGTTCGTGCTCTGTCCGATATGTCCTTCTTTACGAAGAACGCATACATGGGCTTACAGAACCTAACTGAAATCTCCGGTATGCTGGCGAAGGGTAACATCCGTGCGATGCTTCATGGTGTCCCTGCTCTGCGTGACTTAGCGTTCCGCAACAAGCCTGTATCCGGTAGTGAACTCAAAGAACTCCACTCTATGGTGTTTGGTAAAGAGTTCGACC
>OERM01000054.1_pt1 | contig 44649 bp, 39 predicted proteins | sample 1540021 | NCBI WGS metagenome assembly OERM01 (sample SAMEA3891245, study PRJEB23780) | metagenome | biome: terrestrial biome; feature: animal house; material: water of meat washing | place: Italy | collected 2015-05-12 | reverse complement strand
ACTGGAAGGTAGTCAGACGAACAGTAAAGCTTTAAGTGATATTGCTAAAAATCAAAAGACTGATGAAATTGAATCGCTTGAGCAGCTTAAAGAATTTGCAGAACAACTCGAACAAAAAATTGCAAAATTCAAAAAGGCAGTTTTATTGCTCAATTCACCTGACGGAATTGCGCTAAGTACAGCTGAAGATATTCATTTCTCTGCTGATTCACAAATTAATCAGATTGCAGGCGATAGCATCAACTTCAGCACTCAAAAGAACTGGATTGCTCAGGCGCAAAACAAACTGAGCTTGTTTGCTGCACAAGGTGGGATCAAAGCAGTAGCAGCACAGAGTAAAGTTGAGATCCAAGCCCAATCGGATGCATTGGATATACTTGCTAAAAAAGGCATCATTATTTCCTCGACTGAGGACCGTATCGAAATTAGCAGTCCTAAAGAGATTGTCATCACAGGGGCTACATCACAAATCACCTTAAATGGTTCAGGGATTTCCCTGAAAACAGGCGGTGAATTTAGAGTGAATGCAACACAGCATGTGTTCCAAAGTGGGGCCAGTGTAAAAAACCAATCTCCAGTGTTACCTAAATTTAATAATAAAAATTGGATTGCATTAGAACATTTAGATGCTGAAAATGAGCCATTTGCAAATTTAGGTTATAAAATTTATTTTGAAGGTAATCAAATTATAGAAGGAAAATTAGATGATCTTGGGAAAGCTCATCATGATAATGTACCGCAAAAAGCAATTAAAGTTGAGTATGAACAACGTGATTATATAGATGAGCCATGGGGTTTATATGATTTAGTTTTAGATCAGTTGAATGAATTAAAAAAAGAAGTGAATGAAAATAATGACTGATTTCTTACCATCAAAAAAAGATCTACTTAATGCAATGGCTGCGATAGCAGCTCCAGTAAACAAGGCAATAAAAAAAGGACAGGAAAGTCTCACGGATATTGCAGATTGGCTTTGGGTTGTAATTCAAGGTGATTTTGCTGAGGAACAATCTACTGCTCAAATTGTGACTGGTACCGTAATTTCAATGATCCCATTTGTAGACCAAATATGTGATGTAAGGGATATTTGTGCAAATTGTTCTAAAATTAAAGAAGATAATAGTAATCCATGGGCATGGATTGGTTTGATTCTAACTTTAATTGGACTGTTTCCTGTATTAGGTTCTCTCTTCAAAGGAATATTTAAAGTGGTTCTCGCTCCTGTTCGCCGTTTTATGCTGAGGCCCACAGCAAAATTAGCACAATTAACAGGTGCAAATATTTATAAAATTGCAGAACCGTCAATCGAAAGTGGTATTAAGGAATTAAATAAATTTTTGGCACGGCCCGCAGTCAAAAAAGCCCTAAAAGAAGCTAAAATTACTAATGTGTATAAATCTACTTCAACTAAAATTCGTGAAGTTAAGGGAAAGCTCAGAACTAAGGAGTTATTAGAAGTATTTGATAAGCTTATTAAGTATTTGAAAGAAACCGTTAGTTTTATTGATAAGTATGCAAGTAAAGGCGTAGCACTTAAAGCTAAAAAATTGTTGAATGTCGTAATTGAAGTTAGAAATTCTGCGAATAAAGAACTAGGAAAATTTTTAAAACCAGTTCAAAATTTTTTAGAAAAGTTAGCAGTTCGAATAGATAAAGAAGGCGATGCTGCATTTAAAGCAACAACAAATGTAAAAAATGTAACTCGATTGAGACGAGTTTCAGATGCAGAAGAATTAGAAGCTTTTAGAAAAAGTAGACCTAATTGGGTTCATGTACTTCCAAAAAATAAAATCGTACCTTTCCCTGAAGCTAAAATTGACCCAAAAACCTCAAAAACTCCTTTACACCCAAGCTTAGGAAATGTTCAATTAGCTTTAAAAAGTGGTTTCTCTCATCCTTTAAAGGGTAAATATGATACTTTCGCAAAGGGCTTGATTAAAGCTCAGACATTTAATGAAGGTGAAGTGTTAGTTCGCGTTTTAGCACCAGGAAGTTTGGATAATAGTATTTGTTGGATGAGGAAGTCCGAATTTGAAAAGTTAAAAAATAGAGAAGAATGGCGTGATAAATTTGCTGTATGGGCAAGTTGGAATAGTAATGGTGAATATTTGGAATATACGGTTCCAAAAGGTAAGAAATTATATGCATGGGAAGGTCCTGCGGCATCTCAAATACGTGGTGACTTTTATTTAAGAGGTGGTGGCGTACAAGTTGTACTAGACCCTAAAGATTTAATCCCATCGGGTTTAAGTAAGCGTAAGCTAACAGGTTGGGGATATGGGACTGATACAACAATTGGTGATTTTTCAGTGGTAGGAGTTCCTACTTTAAAAACTCAAAGGGGAGATTTTTCTTTGGCTCCTCGTTTGGAACATAAATCCAAATAAAATTATAGATAATATATTGAGAAATAATATGATTTATAGAATTAATCCTAAAGTTGCTTATCTATTGGAACAATTTAGTTCATTAGAGTTTTTTGAAACCATGCGAAATAACTATCATCTTTTCTTAGATGGTTTAGAAGAGTTGTTTGAAATATATATGCATAATCTTCCTTATAATCTAAGAGATTTACCATTGCCAGAACAGGCAGATATTAATTGGGGAGAGACGGTTTTACCAAATTTAAGAGGGACAATGGATCGAATAGATATTGCTTATGCAAAAATAAAATCTGGGGATTTCACTTATTTATATTGTGCTTCTGAGATTCGTTCTAATGATAAAGGTTTAAGTGAATTTTCTCTACATTGGATGGATGATTTATCTTATGAAAAAGTTAAACAATGTTGGGATTATTATTCAATTGCAAGACAGTACGCCTCAATTATAGAAAGTACATACCCTACATCTTGGGATATGGATACTCTCATCCACGATTTTAAAAAAAATGATTTATTTAATGATATTAAGCTTGATTTACCGAATAGCTATCCAATTTACCGTATAAATCCAGAAATGATGGTTAAGTCTAATGAAAAATTAGAAAAAACAGGTATTTATTTGTGTCAAGACGGGGAGGGGGAGCGAATTGAATTTATGGCAGCAAGTGAGGAGGAGAATAATGGTGTTGCCAGTGTTCTTGCTGTTGGACATGATCCTGAAACATATGAAACATTATATGCAGAAGTGAACTGGGTGTTGATTGAAAGAATTGCTGATGAAGGTGGTTCTGATAATTCTGTGTATGTGGAAAATATTAAGGCATTAGCTAGTCAAATTTGCCCTCAGTCAGGCAACTGGTGGAGCCCTGCGAATCAATCTCGATCACGATATTTTAATCAAGGGGAAATTTTTCCAGAAATTGAAAGTTATTGGGGAGAAACAATTTGGTATTTAGAGGTTACTAATAAAGTAGAATAAATGAGAAATAATAATTTAACATATTTTAAATATACAGGCATTTTAGTTATACCTACCGTATTGTTTACCCAGATGGGTTGGGAGAATGGTATTTCAGAGATGAATGTAGTCGTGTAGTTAGACATATTGATACTGACGCAGCGGTCAATGAATATGAATTTGATGAGAATGGCAGCTTAACCACAATTACCCAATCTGATGGGGCGACGTTTAGCAAAAAGAAGTAAGCACCATCATACAGGTCAAGAGTTGGATTTTGTTTATGGATGGGATGGTGATACGTTAGCATATGAGTCAAATGAGTCATATACCAAGCATTATATTTATGAAAAAGACAGCTTTACTCCCTTAATTCAAGCCGTTTATCAAACGCCTATACAGGTGCATACAACACCTGTTTGGGATGATAAATATAGTTTTACTCGTGATTTACTTTGGAAAAAGACTCAGAGTAGTCAAGGCTTTGATGATGTTTGGTTCTATCACTGTGACCATTTGGGGACTCCACAAGAGATGAGTGATCTTAGTGGTCAGATCATTTGGAAGGCACAATATAAAGCTTGGGGTGAATGTAAAGCAGAGAAAGTGAAATCAAACTTCTTTGAAAATAGTGAAATCATTTCAAATAATATTCGCTTCCAAGGGCAGTATTTTGATGAAGAAACAGGGTTTCACTATAACCGTCATCGTTACTACTCGCCTTACGTAGGGCGCTTTATTTCTAAAGATCCAATTGGGCTTTTAGGTGGGCATAATGTTTATGCTTATGCGCCGAATCCTATTGATTGGGTTGATCCGAGAGGGTTAGCAAGAGTAAAAGGTTCGAAAGGAAGTAGTGGAAAGGGGGGAGGGGTTTCATCTAAGAAGAAACCTTGTCCAGGCAATCCTTGTGAAGGACGAAATCCTTCAGCATCTGCGAGATCATGGCAAGGTAAAGACCCTTACCCAGGTAAAGATAGTTATAAAAATGTAGTTTTAAAAAAAGGAACAATTTTATATACATTACATCCCCATGGAAGAGATGAAAATCCTTTAAAAAATCCAACTCCTAATTATTTTGGTAAAACTCAGCAAGTATTGAAAATGCAAGGTAAAGGAGCAAGAGCATATAATGATGCATTACAATTATCTCATGATGAAAATACACCTGGCTCAAGATATAAAGTGAGGAAGCAGTTACACCAATTTGTAGTTACTCAAGATATTTGTATTGCACAAGGTTTTGCTAAAGAAAATCCGCATTTAGGAACGGGTGGTGGACAGCAGATATTTGTAATGAATAAAGATAAAAATTATTTGGAAGCAACTGGTAAATTATTTAATTTGGAGTAGATAATGAATTTAGAGCTAAATAAATCAACAGGAAATCTATTTGTTAATAAGAGTGAGTTTTTTTTTAATAATGAACAATTTATTTCAAATAATATTTTTTTGAAAAAACATCTTAAAGTGAATGGTTTTGATACTTATGGCTTTGAAGTTGTTTTTTTTGAATGTAATTTTAGTTTGAATATTATATTTAAGGATGGTGATTTTGTTAGATATTTTTTCTTAACATTTGATGAGGATTGTTATGATGATACTTGTTTAAAAAAGAAACTTGTAGAGTTAAGTGGTTTCGTTACAAAAGAAGTAAACATAAAACCAAAAAAACAAGAGTGGAAATCATTTTTCGAACTGGAGTGGGGTAGTATAGAGTTAAATGCGATTAGGCAAGATTATTCAATTACAATGAAGATTCATAATGTATAAATATAATTTTTATAAGAAAGAGTAACACTGTTATAACTGTCATTATCATTGTTAATTTTATGTAGATCATTTTATTTCAAAAGATTTAATTGGGCTTCTAAATAGGTGTAATGTATATGCTTATGCTTCGAATCTTATTGAGTGAATCAAGGTGAAGGAAGCGGAGTGTTAGTTAAGCACGCAAGTGGGCAGGCTAAAAATAGTAATGTCTAAATCTTTAGTTGCTTGCACTGAAAAATATCCTACTAAAACGGCAATATTATGGGAAAGAATATCTCTTTTTTATGAGGTTGTTCTCTATAAAATTGATATCTTTGGATTGGTGGGGGCACAAATTTTCATTGAAAATACTGATAATAAAAATTTTAAATTATCATTTAACTTTAATTATGAGAAATAGGTATGGATTGTAAAGTTGTTTTAGATAGTAAAAAGATCTTAGTGGACAGAGATGAATTAAATTTTGGAGCTAATATTTTTCCAATGTCTTTATTTGAAGAAGATGTTAGTAGTTATAGATTTAGAAAAATAGATCTTAAATATTTGAGTGATGATATTGAATTGCTGATCTCGAAAAGTAGCAATACTGTATATGTTCTATTTGAAAAATCTGATTTTTTTGATAATCATTTATTAAAATCAAAAATATTAAAAAGGTTTAAGAAAAAATATGTGTTAACTGATGATGACTTTATTGTTGAGCACCCAACTAAAGTTTCATTAAAAAAAGAGAAGCATAACTGGTACGAGATAAATTTTTCTTATGATCCGAGGCAAGGTGATATTTCTATGAGTTTGTATTTTTAATTAATATTCTGTGCTGGGTGAATTTTGATTGGTTGCTGTCTAGGTTTTGTAAAATTTTAGTTAATTGAAATAATTAATAAAAGCTTATATCGAATAAATAATTTTTTTTTGTAATAAATTTTATTTAAGGTTTCTTTGTTGTTGTTATTTTTTATATTTAAATTTATGGGTTTTTATTTGTGTATAGACTGAATTTTAATAGTAATACTGGTGATATACATGTAATTGGAAATTTAATTGATTATAGGCTAAGTGACTTTTATTTTGAGGGTGAAAGTTATAATGAGTTAAATGTTCTTTATGAAAATTCGTTTGTGGTTTTTTTAAATGAAAAATTTAAATTAAATATAATTTATATTCAGGATAAATTAAAATTAATTAATTTTAAACTTGTATATGAATCTTATGATGAATTTGATCTAAAGATGGATAGTCTTTTAGGTTATTTTGATAAAACACAATTTTCGAATAAAAAAGTAGATGATGTAAAACCATATACAGAATATTTTTATAATTGGGGAGTTATTTCTGTATATAGTGATCTATCTCTAAATATTTGTTTTTCAGTAAGATGGGGGAAAGAGTGTTGAGAAATTTCAGTGAAAAGTAAGGAAATACATATTTGTGAATGCTTGGAGAAGATCCTCGTTAAGGAGTTGGATTTAGGAAATTCTATTAGATCTTATAATGAAATGCCTGAATGGCCCAAGAAAGATAGTAGATTCATTTTTTTAAATAACAAACTTGCCCCAAAATCATTGGTCGATATACCTTTATGGATCTTTGTAAGTGTGAATAATGACATGAATTATACTTGGTATAATGAATATATTGTGATAAACATCATGATTTATTGGCAGCTGGTGATATGTGATTTTGAATAAAAGCCTTTTTGCGCTGTGAAAAAGATTAAAGTACAGAAGTACGCTACTCTGTAAATTTAGAGATGATCATCAAGAATATTTGATTTCAATAAGTATGATCAAAGAATTACTATAATTTGTTTCTAATAGAAAAAGGCTGCAAATAGCAGCCTTTTTCTATGACAACATATGTGTCGCGTGACGGTTTACCTTACCAGCTCAGCGCACCACCAGTCTGATAATCTGTCACACGCGTTTCGAAGAAGTTCTTCTCTTTACGCAAGTCCATCATTTCAGACATCCACTGGAATGGGTTGTTCACACCAGCAAACTGCTCAGGCAAGCCCAACTGTGCTAAACGACGGTTACAGATGAATTTCAAGTATTCTTCCATCATCGCAGCATTCATACCCAATACACCACGTGGCATAGTGTCACGCGCATATTCGATTTCAAGCATCGTACCTTCAAGAATCATTTGAATAATTTCTTCTTGGAATTCAGCAGTCCACAAGCTTGGGTTTTCGATCTTGATTTGGTTAATCATATCGATACCAAAGTTCAAGTGCATCGACTCATCACGTAAGATGTATTGGAATTGCTCAGCAACACCATTCATCTTATTACGACGGCCCATCGACAAGATTTGGCTGAAACCACAATAGAAGAAGATCCCTTCAAGCACACAGTAGAACGCGATCAAGTTACGTAGTAAGATTTGATCGTTTTCTGGTGTACCAGTTTGGAAGGTTGGATCACATAAAGACTGCGTATATTTCAAGCCCCAAGCAGCTTTACGCGCAACTGACGGAACTTCACGGTACATGTTGAAGACTTCGCCTTCATCCATACCTAAAGATTCGATACAGTATTGGTAAGCATGCGTGTGAATCGCTTCTTCAAACGCTTGACGCAAAATGTACTGACGGCATTCAGGGTTGGTAATGTGACGGTAAATTGCCAACACCAAGTTATTTGCAACCAATGAGTCTGCTGTAGAGAAGAAACCTAATGAACGCATGACGATGGTACGCTCATCTTCGGTTAAGCCATTTTCAGACTTCCAAAGCGCGATGTCATGGTTCATGTTTACTTCTTGTGGCATCCAGTGGTTTGCGCAACCGTCTAGATATTTTTGCCAAGCCCATTCGTATTTGAACGGTACAAGTTGGTTTAAGTCCGCACGACAGTTAATCATCGCTTTGTCGTCAACTTGTACACGTTGCGCACCCATTTCTAGTTCTTCTAGACCTGGAGCAACATCTAAGCTTTCTAAGGCGTTAGATGCTCTTGCCAACGGATCGGCTGGATTTGTTGATCGGCTTCGAGGGGTTGAAGCGGGTTGTGCAGTTGCCACATTCTTCTGTGGTTGCTCTGCAGCAGATACCATCTGCGGATTAGCCGCTTTTTGCGGTTCGACGGGCGCAGACTTGTGTTCAGGTGCAGCCGGTTTTTGCGAATCATCTTCGAAATCGTCCCAACTTAGGATAGACATATCAATTCTCTCTACGTTGCTTTATATCTTTTATCGACATCCAGCAGTGCTGAGATGTCTTACTATACGCTTAATTTGTGAAAGCAAAATTAAGTTTTGCCAATCGTTGTTCTAAAACTGTGCATAGAACGTGATTCTCACGACTTATTTTGCTTTCGCTTTTTGCTTTGGTTTGCTTTTACCCAAAAGTAGGCAATCGGCATATAAAACAAAACCACAAAGGAAATCACCAAGGTCGCAAGACCTAACATATAGTTATGTGTCATATGGAGCATGGTGGATTCCTTAAATTTAGCTTTGATTTGAGAGACCTTTTGGTCTCTCAAATTTTACCACAGGCTTAACTGAGCTTGATTGGGATAACTTCTGCAATGTGCACGGACTTTTTCCCATCGATTAAATCGAAAACGGCTGTAGTCACATACACTTACAGGTTTATCCAATGAGCAACTTACTCTCATCAGCATCTCCTTTTTGTAAAAGATGCTTTCAGAGGAGTGACTCACACTCTAAATTTTGCTAAAGTAACCTTCGTTAGATCGCCAAATTTAACACTGATTACCTTAGCTACTTTCTAGAGTGTTTATAAACCTCTGAAAGCTTAGGTTTTCAAATCAATGGTCTGTCACTTGTGTCAGGCCATTTTTTATTGCTTAAAATTTACTTTTTTAAAGTCTATATCTCCTTTTATTTATTCTTTCATGGTTTGGAATCCCTCTAAATCCCCTTTTGCAAAGGGGGACTAGCATCCCGCCATTTGCTTCGAGGATTCCCCCTCCATTTAGGAGGGGTTAGGGGAGGTTATTACTGACAAGCCTCACAGTCTGGATTGTCAATTGAACACGCCATTGGCACTGGAGCTGCTTGACCGAAGCCTTCATCTTCAGCAACCACTTCTGGTTTAACTTCCTGAGCAACTGCTGCAACAGGCGCTGCCGTTACAGTTGCAGGTTTTACTGCATTCAATGCACCAGTGTTAATGGTTGATTTCTCAGCAGATGTTGCACCTAAAGCTCGAAGGTAATACGTTGTTTTCAGACCGCGTAACCAAGCCATTTTATAGGTCAAATCAAGTTTCTTACCGTTTGCACCAGAGATGTAAAGGTTTAAAGACTGCGCTTGATCGATCCATTTTTGACGACGTGATGCAGCATCCACAATCCAGCGTGGCTCAACTTCAAATGCCGTCGCGAAGATTGCTTTAAGCTCTTCAGGAATACGAGAAATCTTCTGAACTGAACCTTCAAAGTGTTTCAGATCATTCACCATCACAGAGTCCCACAGACCACGGTCTTTCAACGCACGTACTAGGTACGGGTTGATTACTGTGAATTCACCTGATAGGTTCGATTTTACATATAAGTTTTGGAATGTAGGCTCAATCGACTGAGACACACCACAAATGTTTGAAATGGTTGCAGTCGGTGCAATGGCCATCACGTTCGAGTTACGCATACCGTCTTTTTGAACTTTGGCACGTAAAGTGTCCCAGTCCAAACGTTGAGTGCGGTCAACTTCAAACATACGCTCAGGACGTGTTTTAGCAACAAGGTCTAGCGAGTCAATTGGCAGGATACCTTGATCCCACAGTGAACCTTTAAATGTCTCATAAGTACCACGTTCAACAGCCAAATCACTTGATGTTGAAATTGCGTAGTAGCTGATCACTTCCATCGATTCATCAGCAAAGTCTACTGCTGCATCAGAACCATAAGCGAGTTGCATTTCATACAGCGCATCTTGGAAGCCCATGATACCCATACCCACTGGGCGGTGTTTCAAGTTCGAGTTTTTCGCTTGTGGCACAGCATAGTAGTTAATGTCGATCACGTTATCGAGCATACGAACCGCTGTTTTCACTGTACGTGCAAGCTTTTCACGGTCTAACACACCACCTTGAACGTGTTGTACAAGGTTGATTGAACCTAAGTTACATACCGCAATTTCATCTTTGCTTGTGTTTAATGTGATTTCTGTACACAAGTTAGAAGAGTGAACTACACCAACGTGTTGTTGTGGTGAACGTAAGTTACATACGTCTTTGAATGTGATCCACGGGTGACCAGTTTCAAACAACATCGACAGCATTTTGCGCCACAAATCTTTTGCACGGATTTTCTTGTGCAACATATTTGTTTCTTTCGCAATGGCTTCATAGTGTGCATAACGTTCAGCGAACTCTGCACCCATTAAGTCATGTAGATCTGGTGTTTCAGACGGCGTGAACAGGGTCCATTCAGCGTCTTCAAAAACACGTTGCATAAACAAGTCAGGAACCCAGTTTGCCGTGTTCATGTCATGCGTACGGCGACGGTCATCACCGGTGTTTTTACGTAACTCTAGGAATTCTTCGATGTCCAAGTGCCAAGTTTCAAGGTATGCACAGACTGCACCTTTACGCTTACCACCTTGGTTTACTGCAACAGCAGTATCGTTCGCCACTTTAAGGAATGGAACTACACCTTGTGACTTACCGTTTGTACCTTTGATATACGAGTTCAAAGCACGAACTGGCGTCCAGTCATTACCTAAACCGCCTGCCCATTTAGATAGCATTGCGTTATCACGCATAGCGCCATAAATGTCATACAGGTCATCATCAATCGTGGTCAAGTAGCAGCTCGACAACTGAGGACGTAGCGTACCTGAGTTAAACAGGGTAGGCGTAGATGCCATGTAATCGAAGCTCGACAATAAGTTGTAGAATTCGATTGCACGTTCTTCACGGTTTGCTTCGTTGAGTGAAAGACCCATCGAAACACGCATGAAGAATAATTGTGGTAATTCGAAACGTACGCCATCTGAGTGGATGAAGTAACGGTCAAATAATGTTTGTAGACCTAAGTACGTAAATTGGTTTGAGCGTTCTGGTTGAATCGCTGCGGCCAATTTCGCAAGGTCAAAGTTAAGAAGCTCTGGTGAAAGTAGGTCTAGCTCAATACCTTTCTTCAGGAAAGTTTCTAAAGCATCGCCTTCAGCTGTGTCTTCAGACAAGCCAAGGAAAGTTAAACCTGTTGCGACCAATTCATCACGAAGTAGGCGAGCCGTCACGTAGGTATAGTTTGGTTCTTGTTCGATACGTGTACGTGTTGCCATCATCATCGTGGTTGCGATGTCAGACGCTTTTACACCGTTGTAAAGGTTTTTGATGGTTTCATCGATGATCGCTTGAACATTGATGCCTTCTAAACCTTCAGCCGCTTTTGTTACAGTCGCTTCAAGCTTACGCATGTCAAGCGGTTGAAGCTGACCATTGGCGTCAGTGATTTGTAAGGTTGGGTGATGGTTTTCACCTGCTTGTTTACGTGCATCAGCACGTTGATCGCGGTAGATGACATACGCACGAGCAACTTTCTGTTCACCTGTACGCATCAGCGCAAGTTCAACTTGGTCTTGGATTTCTTCGATGTGAATTGTACCGCCAGAAGGTAGGCGGCGACTGAACGTATTTAATACCATCTCGGTAAGTTGAGAAATACGATCGTGGATGCGGCTTGAGTCAGCACTTTGTTGGCCTTCAACAGCCAAAAATGCCTTACCAATGGCAACAGAGATTTTTTCTGCGTCAAAGCTGGCAACATCTCCAGTGCGTTTAATCACCTGAATTTGACCAGGGGTTGAATTCGATACGCTCATGCTAGCATAGCTCCATTTTGTCATCTATTTTTATGTCTATGGACCGTTTGAACTGGGCAATTTTTATGCCACAGTGTTTGAGGTTTAAACACAAGACCTAGTGGTTTAAAAATTAATTGAACACAAGATACGGGAAAATTCAGGGTAGATCAATATTGACATTTTATTAAATATTTTGATCGATCTGGTCTCGAAAAGATCTCAAAAAGATCCCTTTTTTATGATTCTTGTATTAAGCCTTATTAGACAAGGCGATAGCATAACAAAGCTCGGTTTAAGTGCTTATAGATAACATTGTGGATAAGTTCAAAACAGACGAATGAGTGAGTTATAAACTGTTCAAACAGTGACTTGGTATGAAAAATCGCCATTTTGTAAAGAAACGTTTCTTTTGCTTTGGTTGGATATACAGCAAACGCGAGAAAGCGCTCATTTGGAGGCTGAAAAAATGTATAACAAAATGCTACTTTGATGTATCAGTTTGGTGAACAAGATCTTGTTTACAATGTAAACGTGTGTATATTGCAAAATATATCAGAGCGTATCCCTTGGATTTTAAAGGATACGTTAAGTCGTCAAAATAAAGGGGCACTCCATGAGCCAAGAAGAAAAGTTACCAAAAATTTTAATCGTAGAAGACGATGAGCGCCTAGCTCGCTTAACTCAAGAATACCTAATCCGTAATGGTCTTGAGGTTGGGGTAGAACCCGATGGTAACCGTGCCATTCGCCGTATTATTGCAGAACAACCCGATATGGTGGTGTTGGATGTGATGCTTCCAGGTGCAGATGGTTTAACCATTTGCCGTGAAGTTCGTCCACATTATCACCAACCGATTTTGATGTTGACTGCACGTACCGAAGATATGGATCAAGTGCTTGGTCTAGAAATGGGTGCAGATGACTATGTGGCAAAACCAGTTCAGCCACGTGTTTTACTTGCACGTATTCGTGCCTTATTACGTCGTACTGACAAAGCACCTGAAGATGAAGTTGCACAGCGTATCGAATTTGATGATCTGGTGATCGATAACGGTGGTCGTTCAGTGACTTTAAATGGTGAGTTGGTTGACTTTACCAGCGCTGAATATGATTTATTGTGGTTGTTGGCTTCAAATGCAGGCCGCATTCTTTCTCGCGAAGACATTTTCGAACGCTTACGTGGTATCGAATATGACGGTCAAGACCGTTCAATTGATGTGCGTATTTCGCGTATTCGTCCAAAAATTGGTGATGATCCTGAAAATCCAAAACGTATTAAAACGGTACGTAGTAAAGGCTACTTATTTGTAAAAGAAACCAATGGTCTTTAAGCCGTTTATTTGATTCGTTAAAACGGGACATTTTTAGTGTTCAAACACAGTATATTCTTGCGTATCTATGCTGGGCTGGTAGTGCTGGTCGCTATTGTTGCCCTCATGGGATATTTGCTTGTACAAATTATTAACTATCAGCGAGTGCAAGAATATCGCGAGTCTTTGACGGACGGGATTTCCTTTATTATTAGTGAAGGTGTATCCCGTCAGACCAATGCACAGCAAAAAGCAGACTGGATTTCAGATGCTTCAGATTTGCTTGAACTGCCGATTAATATGATCCCTGCCGATAAGGTGGATTTGAGTCGTGCAGAATTAAAGCGGATCAGTGAGCGTAAAGCGGCTGTGCGTTATGATGCACAAACGCAAGTGGCGTACTTGATCATTGGTCTAAAAGATGATCCGAAACATTTACTGTATATTAAAGTAGATAAAATTGGTGAGCTGCAAATGAAAGCACTCCCGATTTTTATCCTAGATTATCTGGTGTATTACCCAGGCCAAGAAGAAGAGTACTTGGAAAAAGTACAGAAACATTTCTCTTATCCTGTACAAATTGAAGAAGTACAAAATCTGGCTTTAGAGTCGGAGCAGATTGGTCGTTTGCGTTTAGATCATAGCGTGATCTTATATCGTGATAGTGCTTCTGTGCGTGGCACCACCATTTCTATTGTGTCTCCACCTTTACCTAGTTCACCGAGCAAGGTTTTGGTATTGGGGCCTGTGCCTATTTTCAACTGGATGCCGTTTCAGCTCGCAGCAGGGATTACCTTGTTGAGCCTGTTTGTGCTGAGTTTGGGGGTGTATGGCTTGCTTGTACCGATGCAGCGTAAACTGCGTGAGGTCAATTACGGTTTAAACCGTATGAAAGCAGGTGATATGACCCTACGTTTGCCTGTCGATGGCACCGATGAAATGGCCAGTCTAGCCAATAGCTATAACAGCATGTCAGATCATATTCAGCGACTCATCGAGGCACAGCGTGAGCTGATGCGTGCGGTATCGCACGAGCTTCGTACGCCCGTTGCTCGGATTCGTTTTGGTATGGAAATGTTGGCTGAAGAAGACGATTATGAATATCGTCTTCAGCAAGTCGATATGATTGATAAAGACATTGAGGCTTTAAATACCTTAATTGATGAAATCATGACCTATGCCAAGTTAGAGCAGGGCACACCATCACTGGATATTGAAAACATTGTATTGTTTGAAGTCTTAGATCAGGTGGTGGTTGAGACGGAAGCCTTAAAAACCCAGAAAGAAATTCATTTAAATGCTCCTCCTTTAACCTTAACGGTTGAGGCTGAGCGTCGTTATTTACACCGTGTGGTACAGAACTTGGTTGGTAATGCAGTTCGTTATGGCGACCATCAGGTGCTGGTTAGTGGTGGCATTAATGACAGCGGTATGGCCTATGTTTGTGTTGAAGATGACGGGCCCGGTATTCCAGAAGACGAGCGAGAGCGTGTTTTTGAAGCCTTTGCGCGTTTAGATGATAGCCGGACTCGAGCATCGGGTGGTTATGGTTTAGGTTTGTCAATTGTGAGCCGAATTGCCTATTGGTTCGGTGGTAGCGTTAAAGTGGATCAGAGTCCAAGTCTCGGTGGTGCACGTTTTACCATGACATGGCCGGCACATCGCTTTAGTAAGTCTAAAAAGAAGTATAGTGTCAAAGATAGTACAGATTCAAAAAGTTAAGCATTAAAAAAGCACCGAAATTCGGTACTTTTTTATTTTCTATGCTGACTTATTCTTGGATGCTGGCATCGGGAGAAATAATCTGTTTGCCTTGTTTTAGGCTTTCAAGTGCATCTGGATTAAAGTCAATCAATAATGAGTTGTTTTGGGTGTCTATGCCATAACGGCTAATGAGCTTTTGATCACCATTAATCGTTTCAATTTTATATTCATCCACAATATTCATAATGCCATCAAGGTTGGTGGTGGCTGACGCTTTGTCTTGGCGAAAAAGCTCATAAATGTCGCGTAAATCAAAGATGGCATTATTGGCATCGGGGTGTTTACGAACATAAGTTTCAACATGGCGAATAAGCAACTGGGCAAATAAAAAATAGTTAGGTTTATGGGTGAATTCCAGACTCATGTGGTGCTCCTTATTCTTTGTTGTTGGTTGTCTATATCAATAGCACAAGAAAAAGCCAAGTGCATTAATTGATTGGAGTGATTTGCAAAAAAATACAAAAAATATGAGTGACTTAATCTACTTTTGTACTTTTAAAATAAGCAAAATGCTGCGGTTGATGAGCTGAGTTTTTTAAACCGCTGATTGTGTGATTGTTATCGGAATGAGGCTGAAAAATGCTTTATAGGCTTTGTTTGAATGTCAAAATTTGGAAAAATAATAGAATAGTAGTGTTTTATTAGATAAAGCGATTGGTTTCGAAATAAAAGGGCTTTCATCGAAAAAATCTCAAAAAACGAAGAGAAATCATCCTAAAGACGAAGGTCTATAAGCTAGCAACTTACGTCAGCAATCGGGTACAATTGGCGGGATTAATTTTGTGTTTGGTGTATTTGAAGGCCAATACATACATTCTTTGTTAATAAATTAGGCCTGCCAGGAGTTATCCCCGCATGAGTGCCATTACTCCATACGAATGGGCAATTATTGCCTTCGTGATCGGCGTTACATTTCTTTGCGTCTTTATGCTCACTGTCCCATTACTCCTTGGGGGTAAGTCATGGGGTCGTGCAAAGCAAGAGCAATTTGAATCAGGTGTGGTTGGTGCTGGTGGCGCACGTATCCGCCTGTCAGCAAAGTTCTATTTGGTTGCAATCTTCTTCGTCGTATTCGACTTAGAGGCGCTTTACCTTTACGCATGGGCTACATCGGTTCGTGAAGTGGGTTGGGTGGGTTTCACCACTGCAGCAGTATTTATTTTAGTTTTACTCGTTGGTTTGGTTTATGAGTTGTCTACTGGTGCGCTTAACTGGTCGCCTTCTGACAAACGTAAAGCAGCAGGGATTAAACCTAAAGTTGGTTCTCCAAATATGAATCTTGCAGAAATCACTCGCTTTAATTCAATTGAAGAGTTGGTTATGGACCCTACAGGTCAAATCCCAGCTCAATCATCTGGTCGTGTGAAAGATAAGTCACCGGCTAAATCGTCTGATAAGGAGTAACTCGGGATGAAATATACATTAACCCGTGCGAATCCGGATGCTGATCAATATCCACTTCAAGAGCGTCAAATCGTAACGGATCCGCTTGAAGAAGAAGTGAATAAAAATGTGTTCATGACTCGTTTAGAGGACGTGGCACATACAGCAGTGAACTGGGGTCGTAAGAACTCAGTTTGGCCGTTTAACTTTGGTACATCTTGCTGCTACGTAGAGTATGCAACGACTTTAACAGGCGTGCATGACTTGTCGCGTTTCGGTGCCGAAGTAATCCGTGCTTCACCTCGTCAGGCTGACTTGATGATTGTTGCAGGTACATGTTTCGTCAAAATGGCTCCAGTTATTCAACGTTTATATGAACAAATGTTGGAACCGAAGTGGGTTATTTCAATGGGCGCATGTGCAAACTCTGGCGGTATGTACGATATTTATTCAGTTGTACAAGGTGTGGATAAAATCATCCCAGTCGATGTTTATATTCCAGGTTGCCCACCCCGTCCAGAAGCATTAATCCAAGCATTAATGTTGTTACAAGACCAAATTCAATTAGAGCGCCGTCCACTTTCTGCCGTGATTGGTGATGATCTTAAGCCAGTGTATAAGCCAAAGATGATGCCAGAACGTGACCGTAAGAATGCTGAACGTATTGCAGTGAAAAACTTACGCTCTATGGATGAAATTAAATAATTTAAACGACAGTTGTTTTGATGCACCCGGTCTGGGTGTCGTTGTCGTTTAGGTTGAATGAATTTGTATTAAATAGGAAGCCAAGCCAATGGCTGAAACTGAAAACGCTATGCCAGAGTCAGCGCAAGTTGATTCACGCCCAGCATTTGCAATTGTAGAAGAGCTCAAAACCAAATTTGGCGAGAACTTCTATGTGCAAACGACTTTTGAAGACTTTCCAACAGTCTGGGTTGAGCGCGCGCGCGTACAAGAAGTTTTAATGTTCTTGCGTACAGTGTCACGTCCATACGTGATGTTGTTTGACTTGTCTGCGGTAGATGAACGTTTACGTACACACCGCGACGGTTTGCCTGCGTCTGACTTTACTGTGTTCTATCACTTATTATCGCTTGAGCGTAATAGTGATATTCGTATCAAAGTTGCATTGAATGAAAATGATGTAAATCTTCCAACTGCAACCAACATTTGGCCAAATGCCAATTGGTACGAACGTGAAGCTTACGATATGTTCGGGATCAATTTCGAAGGGCATCCAATGCTCCGTCGTATTTTGTTGCCAACCTATTGGGAAGGTCACCCTCTTCGTAAAGAATATTCTGCACGTGCTACTGAATATACACCGTATATGCAGAACCAAGCGAAGCAGGATTACGAACAGGAACACCTTCGTTTCGTACCTGAAGATTGGGGTATGAAGCGCGGTAATGACGACGAAGACTTCATGTTCTTGAACTTAGGTCCGAACCACCCATCTGCGCACGGTGCTTTCCGTGTAATCTTGCAGTTGGATGGTGAAGAAGTGAAAGACTGTGTGCCTGATATCGGTTATCACCACCGTGGTGTGGAAAAGATGGCTGAACGTCAAACTTGGCATTCATTCATTCCTTATACCGACCGTGTCGATTACTTAGGTGGTTGTGCGCAAAACATGCCTTATGTGATGGGTGTGGAGCAAATGGCGGGTATTACTGTACCTGACCGCGCGCAATGTATCCGTGTCATGATGTCTGAATTGTTCCGTATCAATAACCACTTATTGTATATCGGTACTGCGATTCAAGATGCCGGCGGTATGACGCCAGTCTTCTACATGTTTGCGGATCGTCAAAAAATCTATGACGCGATTGAAGCAATCACCGGTTACCGTATGCACCCAGCATGGTTCCGTATCGGTGGTACAGCGCATGACTTGCCAAACAACTGGCAGCATCTGATTCGTGAAATCCTAGATTGGATGCCGAAGCGTATGAATGAATACTACACCGCTGCATTACGCAACTCAGTATTTATTGGTCGTACCCGTAACGTAGCTCAATATGATGCAAAATCTGCATTGGCTTGGGGCGTGACTGGTACAGGTCTGCGTGCAACAGGTATTGATTTCGACGTTCGTAAATATCGCCCGTACAGTGGCTATGAAAACTACGACTTCGATGTGCCACTTGAGTACGAAGGAGATGCTTATGCACGTGTGATGGTTCACTTCCGTGAAATTGAAGAATCACTCAAAATCGTGAAGCAATGTTTAGACAACATGCCTTCAGGTGCGTACAAAGCAGATCACCCATTGGCTGTTCCACCACCAAAAGACAAGACTTTACAAGACATTGAAACCTTGATTACGCACTTCTTAAGCGTATCTTGGGGTCCTGTAATGCCTGCAGGTGAAGCATCTGTAATGGCGGAAGTGGTCAAAGGTGCGTCGAATTACTACTTGACTTCAGACAAGTCAACGATGAGTTATCGTACCCGTATTCGTACACCGACTTTCACGCATTTACAGCAAATGCCTTCTGTGATTAACGGCAGCTTAATGTCTGACTTGATCATTTATTTAGCGACTATTGATGTCGTTATGGCTGACGTGGATCGCTAAGGGGTAAACGCATTATGATGATTTTGACTGATAAAAAGCCACGCGTGAATGTTGAAGGGATTTTGACTGCGGACGAAATCCACGAAATTGAACATCACATTGGTCACTATCCGTACCCACGTGCAGCATCTTTGGATGCTTTGAAGTGTGTACAACGCCGTAATGGCTGGGTAGATGACGCGCAGCTAAACGCCATTGCTCAGTTATTGACAATCAGTGTTGCTGATTTGGAAGGTGTTGCAACTTTCTATAACCGTATTTACCGTCAACCCGTGGGTCGTAACGTCATTTTACTTTGTGACTCGATCGCGTGCTTCTTGATGGGTGCGGAAACTTTAGCAGAAGCTTTTCAGCGCGAGTTAGGCATTCAGTTTGGTCAAACGACTGCTGATGGTCGTTTTACTTTGCTGCCGATTTGCTGCTTAGGTAACTGTGACAAAGGCCCAACCTTAATGGTGAATGAAGACACTCACGGTTTGGTTGAAGTTTCTTCAGTGAAACAGTTATTGGAGAAGTATGTATGAATACCGAACCAAAACCAATTTATGGCGAAGGTAACCCAGAAACGCATCCATTAACTTGGCGTTTGAGTAAACAAGAGCACGTTCGTAATGCAGATGATTACGAAGCGCTTGAAGGTTACGCGGGTCTGAAAAAAGCAATCACCATGCCGCCGAAAGATGTGCTTGAAGTGATTAAAGCTGCGACCGTAAAAGGCCGTGGTGGTGCAGGCTTCCCAGCAGGGATCAAATGGTCTTTGATGGCGCCAAATGACAACTCAGGTCCACGTTACCTGATTTGTAATGCCGATGAGATGGAACCAGGGACCTTTAAAGACCGTTTGTTGATGGAAAAACTTCCTCACCAATTGATCGAAGGGATGTTGATTGCAGCGTATACGCTAGAAGCAACTCATGGTTATATCTTCATTCGTGGTGAGTACATTGAAGCAGCTGCTTACTTAAATGAAGCGCTTGAGCAAGTTCGTGCCAAAGGTTACTTGGGTGAAAACATCCTTGGAACTGGCTGGAACTTCGAGTTGCATGTGCACACTGGTGCGGGTCGTTATATCTGTGGTGAAGAAACTGCATTAATCAACTCACTTGAAGGTCGCCGTGCAAACCCACGTACGAAACCGCCATTCCCACAAGTTGCAGGTGCTTGGGGTCGTCCTACCATTGTTAACAACGTAGAGACCTACAATAACCTACCAGCAATCATGTTGCGTGGTCCTGAATGGTATATCGGCTTATCTGCGGGTAAGTCGAAAGATCCAGGCACAAAAATTTATGGTGCATCTGGCAAGGTGAAATTCCCTGGTCTTTGGGAGCTTCCATTTGGTACAACTGCGCGTGAAGTCATTGAAGACTATGCGGGCGGTATGCGTGATGGCTTGAAGCTTAAAGCATGGTTACCGGGTGGTGCGTCTACAGACTTCTTGGCTGCTGAACACATTGATCTACCGATGGATGCTGAGAGCATCATGAAAGCAGGTTCACGTTTAGGTACGTGTTTGCTGATGGTGGTGGATGAAACGCAATGTATGGTTTCAGCGACACGTAACTTAGAAGAATTCTTTGCACGTGAGTCATGTGGTTTCTGTACGCCTTGTCGTGATGGTTTACCGTGGGCGGTGAAAGCACTGAAAGCATTGGAAGATGGTACAGGTAAGAAAGAAGATATCGATCACTTACAAGAACTTACTCGTAAGCTTTGGATTGGTAAGACTTTCTGTGCGCATGCTCCAGGTGCAATGGAACCGTTGATGGGTGCACTCAAATATTTCCGTGGCGAGTTTGAAGCAAAAGTAGTGAATGCTGCTGCGCAAACTAGCAACGTAGAACAAGCTTAAGGAATTCGACTATGGCTACAATTCATGTCGATGGCAAATCGTACGAAGTCAATGGCTCAGAGAACTTGCTGCAAGCATGTTTGTCTTTGGGTATTGATATCCCGTACTTTTGTTGGCATCCATCCTTAGGTTCTGTCGGTTCTTGCCGTCAATGTGCCGTGACTCAATACGCGAATCCTGAAGATACGCGTGGTCGTTTAGTCATGTCATGTATGACGCCTGCATCTGACAATACCTACATCTCGATTGAAGACAAAGAAGCGAAAGACTTCCGTGCGTCAATTGTTGAGTTCTTGATGACCAACCACCCACACGACTGTCCAGTCTGTGAAGAAGGTGGTCACTGCCATTTACAAGATATGACAGTGATGACTCAACACGACCGTCGTCGTTACCGTTTCACTAAACGTACACACTACAACCAAGAGCTGGGCTCATTCATTTCACATGAAATGAACCGTTGTATTGCATGTTACCGTTGTGTTCGTTACTACAACGACTATGCGGGTGGTACAGATTTTGGTGTGTATGCAAGCGCGTCACGCGTTTACTTTGGTCGTCCTGAGTCAGGCACTTTAGAGTCTGAATTCTCGGGTAACTTGACTGAAGTATGTCCTACAGGTGTATTCACCGACAAAACTCACTCAGAACGCTATAACCGTAAGTGGGACATGCAGTATGCGCCAAGCGTATGCCAAGGCTGTTCTTCGGGTTGTAATATTTCTCCGGGTGAGCGTTATGGCGAACTTCGTCGTGTCGAAAACCGTTTCAACGGTGAAGTGAACCAATACTTCCTTTGTGATAAAGGTCGTTTTGGTACAGGTTATGTGAACCGTGCAGATCGTCCACGTCAACCGCAGTTCCGTGATGGTGCTGAAGTCACTACAGTTTCTGTAGATCAGGCATTAGATACGGTGATTGCAAATATCCAAGGCAAAAAAGTTTTGGGTATTGGTTCTCCACGTGCATCACTTGAGTCGAACTTCGCGCTTCGCGAATTAGTTGGTCAAGAGAACTATTCAACAGGTATGTCTCAAAAAGAGCAAAACTTGGTTGAATTGGCTGCATCGATCATGCAAACCGAAGGTGTATATAACCCAGGTATGCGTGAAATCGAAAGCTATGATGCTGTGCTTATTTTGGGTGAAGACTTAACGCAAACTGCGCCACGTATGGCGTTGTCTGTTCGTCAAGCGGCGAAAAACAAAGCCAAAGAAATGGCTGCGGAACGTCGTACCCAAGACTGGTTAGCAGAGCCGCTACAACGTATTGCTCAAGATGCGAAATCACCGATTTTCATCCTCGCTGCAACGCAAACACGCTTAGCTGATGTTGCTGCAGGTGAAGTGGTTGCTTCTCCAAACGATATCGCTCGTTTAGGTTTTGCCGTTGCTTCGGCTGTAAAAGGTGATGCAATTCTTGGTCTAGCGGATGATGCGAAAGCATTTGCTCAGAACATTGCAGATACATTGAAAGCGGCGAAGAAACCACTGATCATTTCAGGTACAAGTTTACAAGACGCATCAATCATGGAAGCTGCTGCACAAGTTGCGCAAAACCTTGGTGGAAATGCTGGCTTAACCTTGACGGTTCCTGAAGTGAACTCTATGGGCTTAGCAATCTTCGGTGGACAAAGCTTAGAGCAAGCATTTGCACAAGATTATGACACGGTTGTGATCGTTGAAAATGATCTATTCCGTCGTTTGCCAGCGGTACAAGTTGAAGCAGCACTTTCTGGTAAAGACGTGATTGTTTTAGATCACTCTGAAACTGAAACTGTGAAGAAAGCGGATATCGTACTTTCTGCTGCGTCATTTGCTGAAGGTGATGGTACGGTTGTCTCTCAAGAAGGCCGTGCACAACGGTTCTACCAAGTGTATGACCCTAGCTACTACAAACCTGAACTGGCGATCAAAGAATCTTGGCGCTGGTTACATGCCATTGAAACCGGCGTGAAGGGCAAAGCGATTTCTTGGACCTTGCTTGATGATGTCATCGAGTCAGTTGCGAAAAACGTACCTGCACTTGCTGCGATTCAAGATGTGGCTCCAGATGCGGGCTTCCGTGTCCATGGTTTGAAAGTTGCGCGTGAACCGCGTCGTTACTCTGGTCGTACCTCTATGCGTGCACCATTGAACGTGCATGAGCCGAAACAACCGACAGATATCGACTCGGCATTAACCTTCTCTATGGAAGGTTATGTCGGGAACCAGACGCCGTCTCCACTGGTACCATTTGCATGGTCAGCAGGTTGGAACTCACCGCAAGCTTGGAACAAATTCCAAGATAACGTGGGTGGTCACTTAAAAGGTGGTGATTCGGGTGTGCGTTTATTCGATCGTTTAGCGAAGCGTCCAGCACGTACTTTCGTTGCTCCAGCGGTTGTGGTTGCAAACCCTGAAAGCTTCCGTTTAGTGCCGATGCATCACATTTTTGCTTCTGGTGAATTTACTGTGAAAACACCTGCGATGGAATCGCGTATTCCTGAAGCGGTCTTTGCAGTGGGTGAGCAAGATGCAACTCGTTTGAATGTTCAAGATGGTCAAAAAATCACTGTGAAAGCAGGCGAGACTTCGATCGTACTTCCAGTTCAAGTGATTGATTATTTACCTACAGGTTATATTGGTTATCCAGTTGGTCTTGCACCTACGGTTTCACTTGCTGAGCCTGTATCAGTCGCGGTAGGAGCGTAATTCATGCAACAAGAATTAATCCGTCAAACGCCGCTTTGGGCTGAGAACTGGCCAATTGCCTACTCAGTCATTCAAGCGATTGTGATTTTACTCGTTGTAGTACTCATCGCTGCGTTGATGTCTTTTATTGAGCGTCGTTTACTGGGCTTATGGCAAGACCGTTATGGTCCGAACCGTGTAGGTCCTGGGGGGATGTTCCAGATCGTTGCCGACATGTTGAAAATCATGTTCAAAGAAGACTGGACACCAAAGTTTGCTGACAAATTGACTTTCCGTTTAGCTCCTGCTGTTGCCATGGCAACAGCGGTGATGTCGTTCATGGTTATTCCTGTATCACCATACTTAGGTGTTGCAGACATGAGCATCGGTCTATTGTTCTTTATGGCAATGGCAGGTATTGCAGTCTATGCCGTATTGTTTGGTGGTTGGTCATCAAACAACAAATATGCATTGCTTGGTGGTCTACGTTCTGCAGCTCAAACCATTTCGTATGAAGTGTTCTTGGGTATTTCATTGATGGGTGTGGTTGCAATTGCAGGCTCATTCAACATGCGTGAAATTGTAGAAGCACAAAAAGATGTATGGTTTGTCATTCCACAGTTCTTAGGTTTCCTAATCTTCGTGGTTGCAGGTGTTGCGGTAACTCACCGTCACCCATTTGACCAACCAGAAGCAGAACAAGAATTGGCGGAAGGTTACCACGTCGAGTACGGCGGTATGAAATGGGGGATGTTCTTCGTTGCGGAATATGTCAACGTAGTTCTGATCTCTGCATTGATCGTAACGCTATTCTTCGGTGGTTGGTTAGCGCCATTTAACATCGATATTCCGTTCATTCCACCAGTATTCTGGTTCATTATCAAAACAGCATTCTTTGTGATGATGTTTGTCTTGGCTCGTGGTTCACTTATGCGTCCGCGTTATGACCAAGTGATGAACTTTGGTTGGAAGATTTGCTTACCATTAGCGTTAGTTAACTTATTAGTTACTGGCGCAGTGATTCTGTGGTAAGGGCAGGGAGAATAAAATGTATAAAATTCTAGCTGGGTTCGGGTCAATCGTACGTTCACTGTGGATGGTTTTCTCACACGTGACACGTAAACGTGACACCATTCTTTACCCAGAAGTGCCAGCCGAACAAATTGTTCCACCACGTTTCCGTGGTCGTATCGTGTTAACACGTGACCCAGATGGTGAAGAACGTTGTGTTGCGTGTAACTTATGTGCAGTTGCATGTCCTGTTGGCTGTATTTCACTACAAAAAGCAGAAAAAGAAGATGGTCGTTGGTATCCGGAGTTTTTCCGTATCAACTTCTCACGTTGTATTTTCTGCGGTATGTGTGAAGAAGCATGTCCGACGACTGCAATTCAAATGACTCCAGATTTCGAGTTGGGTGAATACGTTCGTCAAGACTTGGTGTATGAGAAAGAAAACTTACTCATTTCAGGTCCTGGTAAATACCCAGACTACAACTTCTACCGTGTAACAGGTATGGCTGTAACTGGAAAAGACAAAGGTCAAGCGCAGCGTGAAAGCGCACCAGTTGATGTACGGAGCTTATTACCATGATGTGGCCATTTTATTTGATGGCACTTGTGGCCATCGTTTCTACGATTCGTGTTGTGACCAACGCGAATCCTGTACACGCTTTATTAAGCTTGATCGTGTCACTTCTTGCAGTTGCAGGCATGTTTATGATCGTGGGTGCGCCATTTGCTGGCGCGCTTGAGATCATCGTCTATGCAGGCGCGATCATGGTGTTATTCGTATTCGTAGTGATGATGTTAAACCTTGGTCAACACACCGTTGAACAAGAGCGTAAATGGTTAACATCGTCTGCTTGGGCATATCCAGCACTCATGAGCTTCTTAATGGGCTTGGTGTTGGTGTGGATGCTCGGCTCTGACTACACAGCGGCTGGCCCTGTTATGGGTACCGAAGTTGTGGGTCCAAAAGTCGTTGGCCAAGCACTCTTTACTCACTATTTATTATTGGTTGAAGTTGCTGCCATGTTATTGCTTGCTGCGTTGGTTGCAGCATTCCATCTTGGCAAACGTGAACCAGGTGCAGAAGAGGACAAACAATAATGGGCAACATCCCTTTAGAACATGGTTTGATTGTTGCAACCATTCTTTTTGCACTGGGTTTTTACGGTGTGATGGTGCGACGCAATCTATTATTTATGTTAATGAGCCTTGAAATCATGATGAACGCAGCTGCGCTTGCGTTTGTTTTGGCTGGTAGTGCATGGGTACAACCAGACGGACAAATCATGTTTATTCTGATCTTAACGCTTGCTGCGGCAGAGGCTTGTATTGGTCTTGCGATCGTCCTTCAGTTCTACCATCGCTTCCATCACTTGGATGTGGATGCTGCTAGTGAGATGCGCGGATGAGTTTTTTATATTTAACAGTATTATTCCCGCTCATTGGTTTTGTCCTTTTAGCGGCAGGTCGCAACAAGCTTCCTGAAAATGTCGCTGCCATTATTGGTGTGGGAGCGGTTGGCCTTTCTGCATTGGTTGCTTTGATCGCTGGTCTAGACTTTGTTAATAATGGCAAAGTGACTTATGTTCAACATCTTTGGACATGGTTCAATGTAGGCAACCTAAGCCCAGGCATTAGCTTACATCTTGACGGTTTATCACTGCTCATGATGGGTATGGTGACGGGTGTGGGTTTCCTGATTCACATCTTTGCATCATGGTACATGCGTGGTGAAGAAGACTTCGCGCGTTTCTTCTCTTATTTCAACCTGTTCGTTGCCAGCATGTTGCTGCTCGTATTGGGCGATAACTTAGCGTTATTGTTCTTAGGTTGGGAAGGCGTAGGTCTATGCTCTTACTTGCTGATTGGTTACTACTATCAAAACCCTGAAAATGGTTTTGCAGCAATTAAAGCATTTACCGTAACACGTGTCGGTGACGTTTTCTTATTGATCGCTTTGTTCTTAATTTACCAACAGTTCGGTACTTTAAACATTGCTGAAGTGGTTGCAGCTGCACCAACAGTGATGACACAAAGTTCATCTTTAACCATTTGGACAGCACTCATGTTGTTCTTGGGTGCGGCAGGTAAATCTGCACAGATCCCATTACAAACATGGTTGGCCGATGCAATGGCAGGTCCTACACCTGTATCTGCATTGATCCACGCTGCAACGATGGTAACTGCAGGTGTTTACCTGTGCTGCCGTATGTACACCGTGTTTGAAATGGCGCCTGAAGTGATGATGTTTATCTCAATCACAGGTGCGGTAACGTTGTTAGTGGCTGGTTTTGCTGCATTGGTTCAAACCGACATCAAACGTATTTTGGCTTACTCAACGATGAGTCAGCTGGGTTATATGTTTATGGCTGTGGGTGCTGAAGCTTATCAAGCAGGCTTATTCCACATGCTGACTCACGCATTCTTCAAGGCATTATTGTTCTTGTCTTCGGGTGCAGTGATTTTGGCTTACCACCACGAACAAAACATCTTCAAGATGGGCGGTTTGTTCTACAAGAACAAATTCCTATTTGCTTGTTTCGCCATTGGTGGCGGTGCATTAGCAGCGATTCCATTCATTACCGTGGGCTTCTTCTCGAAAGATGCAATCTTGGGTGCAGTTTGGGTGCAAGGCGAATCAATCGCAGTGTATAACTCATTGTACTGGGTGGGTGTAGCAGGTGCTTTCTTAACGTCGATTTACACATTCCGTCTCATTTGGGTTGTGTTCTTTGGTAAAGAAAATACACCGTATCATGCGATTAAAGGCATTACCTTCTGGGGTCCTTTGGCGATTCTTGCTGTACTTTCAACTTTCGTCGGTGCGGCACTTAAAGCACCTGTGGAAAGCATTTTAAATGCAGCAAAAATTCCAGCATTTGTGATTCCTGAAGCTTTAGAACATGGTATGCACAGCGCAGAATATACTGCTGTGGGTATTGCATTGGTTGGTTTAGTGATTGGTGTGGTCTTGTTTGCGTTTGCTTATAGCGCAGTGAAAGGCTTTGCTAAAACGTCATTGGGTGCAGGTCTTGCAAACATTTGCCGTAATGCACTGGGCTTCGATGCGCTTTATGACATCGTTTTTGTGAAACCATATTTGCTTATTGCGAAGATTCTAGGTCGTGATCCAATTGATCGCTTGTGGTTAGTCTTGCCTGCACTTGTAAAAGGTGGTCATAGCTTCACAAGTTCACGTCAAACGGGTTCATTGCGTGATTACGCATCAAGCATGGCATTAGGTATCTTTGTATTACTAATGGTCTTGATCGTAACTCAGATCGTGGGGAAATAAGATGGAAATCACAAACAACTGGATTCTACCCGCGCTGATCTTAGTTCCGTTCATTGCTGGTTTTATTTGTTGGTTAGTCGACAAACTCGACGACAAACTGCCGCGTTATATCGCGTTAGTGGGTATGCTCATTACTTTGGGCTTAACATTTGCGCTGTGGCAAACAGGTACATTTAACTACGAACTTGGCGCGAAAGTGCCATCGTGGTCTGCTGAATTCATGTTGCCATGGATTCAAACTTTAGGCATTAACATCCATTTAGCGGTGGATGGCCTATCTCTATTAATGGTGGGCTTAACGGCACTTTTAGGTGTGTTGGCTGTCGGCTGTTCTTGGGGTGAAATTCAAAAGAATGTTGGTTTCTTCCACTTAAACCTTTTATGGTCTTTGGGTGGTGTGATCGGTGTATTCTTAGCGATTGACATGTTCTTGTTCTTCTTCTTCTGGGAGATGATGCTTGTACCTATCTACTTCTTGATCGCGCTTTGGGGTCATAAAGGGGCAGAAGGTAAATCACGTGTTTACGCTGCAACCAAATTCTTTATCTATACGCAAGTCGCTGGTCTTATTATGTTGATCGGTATCCTAGGCCTCGTGGTTTATGGTTACATGATGACAGGTATGATCGGTTTTGATTACAACTACTTATTAGCTGTAGCCAACACTTTAGACAAAGAATTACCTACCGTTGCTTATGCATTCATGCTGTGTTTATTTGTCGGTTTTGCGGTAAAACTTCCAGTTTTCCCATTACACGGCTGGTTACCAGATGCGCATGCACAAGCCCCTACAGCAGGTTCGGTTGACCTTGCAGGTATCTTAATTAAGACCGCTGCATATGGTTTACTACGTTTTGTGATTCCATTCTTCCCAGCGGCTTCTGCACAGTTTGCAGACATCGCGATCATTTTCGGTTTAATCGGTATCTTCTACGGTGCTTGGTGTGCTTTCCAGCAAACCGATATGAAACGTTTACTTGCGTATACGTCAATTTCACACATGGGCTTTGTTTTACTTGCGATTTACGCAGGTAACATCTTAACCTTCCAAGGTTTGATGATCATGATGTTGGCACATGGCTTGTCATCTGCTGCATTGTTCATTATGTGTGGTCAAGTGTACGAGCGTGTTCATACACGTGATATGCGTTTGATGGGCGGTATGCGTGGTCAGTTCCCATATCTTGCATTCTTCCTCATGTTCTTCGTGGCGGCGCTTGTAGGTATTCCAGGTCTAGGTAACTTCATTGGTGAGTTCCTGATCTTGATGGGTTCTTATGCAAAATTCCCAGTGTTTACTATTCTTGCAGCAGTAAGCTTAGTATTTGCAGGTCTTTATGGCTTGATTCTGATCCACAAAGCGTTGTTTGGTACGCCAAACGAAGAACAACAGCAGCACTACAACAACCCATTGAAAGATTTAAATGCGCGTGAAGTAGTGATCTTGTTAATCTGTGCTTTCGGTCTGTTATGGCTTGGTCTGTACCCACAAAGCTTCCTTGATATTTCAAATTCAAGCATGGCGTGGTTAGCGAACAGCTACATTCCTGTACAAGAAGTAGTTGACGTTGCGAGTCAAGCAACTGTTCAACTCGAAAATGTGGAGATGCAATAAGTCATGAACTTCACAATGTCATTTTCTGAGCTTATGCCTTTAGCTCCTGTGATGATCGTTGCTTTAACAACGATCGTCGTGATGATTCTTACTGCAATTAAGCGTAACCATAACTTAATTGCGACAGCATCAGTGGTGGGCTTAAACCTTGCAGCAGCATATGTACTCTTCACAATGTTCGGTGGTGCTTTTAAACCAGCGAACGTGATGGGTATGTTCATGGTGGATGCGTTCACCTTGCTGTACCAAGTAATTATTCTAATTGCTGCTTTGGCATGCTGTACTCTGTCGCATGCCTATATCGAAAGCTATAAAGATAACCGTGAAGAACTGTATATCTTAATGTTGTCATCAGTGACTGGTGCAATGTTAATGGTGGCAAGCTCTCACTATGCATCGTTCTTCATTAGCCTTGAGTTGATGTCGATTCCTGTATATGGCTTATTGGCCTATACACACCAGCGCTCTAAGTCTTTAGAAGCGGGTGTGAAGTACTTGGTGCTTTCAGCAACAGCTTCGGCAATGTTGTTGATGGGTATGGCTTATATTTACGCGTACACAGGTTCAATGTCGTTCTATGACAATGTTCAAGCGTTAATGCAAAACATCCAACAGCCAATGGTACTTTTAGGTTTAGGCCTGATTGTTTTTGCTGTGGCATTTAAACTGTCTTTAGCGCCATTCCACAAATGGACACCAGACGTTTATGCAGGTGCACCAACACCGATTGTAACTTTCCTTGCAACGGCTGCAAAAGTCGCAACAATTGGCTTGTTTGTACGTTACATCTTAACTTCAGGTGCGATCCTAGTTGACTCTATCATCACGATTTTAACTGTGATTGCAGTGTTATCAATCTTGGTGGGTAACTTCCTTGCAGTGAAACAAGTGAACTTGAAACGTATCTTGGCATACTCTTCAATTGCGCACTTTGGTTACTTGTTGATTGGTTTAATCAGCATGACTTATGCAAGCCTTGGTAATGTATCTGTTTATGTAATCACTTATGTATTAACTACAATTGGTGCGTTCGGTGCAGTTGCATTGATGTCTAGCCCATACAACAACGTAGACGAAGCAGAAAGCTTAGCGGACTACCGTGGTCTATTCTGGCGTCGTCCAGTGTTGACTGCCGTATTAACGGTGATGATGCTATCGCTTGCGGGTATTCCTTTGACAGCGGGCTTCATTGGTAAGTTCCTTGTGGTCATGGCTGCTGTAACGACTCAGCATTGGTTCCTTGCTGCGATGATCATCGTTGGTTCTGGTATTGGTCTGTACTACTATCTCCGTGTGATGGTTGTCATGTACATGACACCACCAGATGCACCTCGTGTAGACGCTGTGGATCATTGGGGTCAAAAAGTCGGTGGTATTATGGTGCTTTTAGCTGCGGCAGCAGTGCTTGTGATTGGTATCTATCCAGATCCAATTATCAAGTTAGCACTTCAGTCAGAGATCTTATCTCCAATCCACTTTATGCTTTCTCAACAGCACTAATTTTTAAAAACGTTTCGTTTTAACAAAAAAGCCTCCATCAATTGGGGGCTTTTTTGTTTTTATCGCACGATAAAAAGCTTTATAATGTAAGGAATTTTATTTTACCTTTTAGGTGCTCTCCCGTGGCTATCCATGAAATTCGTCATCCACTGATTCGTCATAAGCTTGGTCTTCTTCGTCGTGCAGATATCAGCACTAAAAACTTCCGTGAGCTGGCTCAAGAAGTGACCATGCTGTTGACCTATGAAGCGACCAAAGATTTACCTGTTTGCGACCATGAAATTGATGGTTGGAATGGTAAAGTAACGGTAGATCGCATTGTGGGTAAAAAAATCACGGTTGTGCCAATTTTACGTGCGGGTATTGGCATGTTGGATGGTTTTTTAAACCTGATCCCAAGTGCCAAAGTGTCTGTACTGGGTTTAGAGCGTGATGAAGAAACGCTTGAAGCACGTACTTATTACAAAAAATTAGTTCCAGATGTACAAAACCGTTTAGCGATGATCATCGATCCGATGCTTGCCACAGGTTCTTCATTGGTTGCTGCGATTGATGTATTGAAGGCAAGTGGCTGTAAAGACATCCGTGTGATGGTGTTGGTTGCGGCGCCTGAAGGTATTAAACGTGTTTTGGATGCGCATCCAGATGTCACTATTTTCACGGCTTCAATTGACCAAGGCTTAAATGCCAATGGTTATATCGTGCCGGGTCTAGGCGATGCGGGCGACAAAATCTTTGGTTCAGTTCAAAAAGATTAAGATTGAGCCCCAGCAAAAAGAGGCTTTTATAGCCTCTTTTTTATATACTACAACAAAGCGTGTACATATTAGGATCTGTTTATGAAGGCCGAGCAATATCAAGGAAAAGTTAAGCAATATAACGCTGACAAAGGTTTTGGCTTTATTTCCTCACCTGAAGGCGACGTATTTTTTCATATCTCGGATTTTCCTGCAGACTCAGGTGAGCCGAAACGCAATGAACGCGTGAAGTTTAATGTGGTTGAAAATGGCGATCGCTATAAAGCAATTAAAATTGAGCGGGTTGAAGACAACTCTGCCAAAGCCAAGAAATCGAAAGTCTCAAGTCATAATAAATCGATTACCACAGACTTATTGTCTAATTTTAGACGCTAAGTCAGCGTTGATTCAGAGTTCAATCGTGCAAAGATTAATCTTTGCATTTTGAAGCAAAGAGGCTTTTTAGCCTCTTTTTTATTGATTACAATACGAAAAAGACAGTTGAATAGAGCAGATTATGTTTCTGAAAGGAAAAATCAAAAGCTTTAGTACCCCACGTGGTTTTGGTTTCATTGCGGTGGAAGGGGATATTGATGATGTGTTTTTTCATATCAAAGATTTGCCACAGAACAACATTGAACCCAAGCTTGGTGAAGTGCTTAAGTTTATGATTGTAGAAGACCAAGGCAAATTTAAGGCTGGCAATATCCAGCGGCTTGGTCTGACCTCAGAAAGCAAAGCAACGACACCATCAAATAAGAAAAAAGCACGTACCCAAGCCTCACCACGTTACCATGAGGCAGGGCATAAAAGTACCCTCATCACCGTGATTGGGATCATTATCGTCGCGCTATTGGGCTTTTTGACCTATGGGAAATATCAAAATTATAGTGTAGAAAAACAGCGTAAAGCTGAACATTTGATGCTCGAGCAACAACAGATTGTAGAAGAACAGCGTAAAGCTTTAGGAAAGTTGCCCGATCAAATCCTATCTGAGCAAGGGAAGCGTAATTTAGATGCAGGTCTGCATCAGACCAATCAACCCCGTTCTGAACGCGTAACGGAAAGTATTGATAAACAAAATGGTCGTTTACCTGTCAGCACTGGACAGTTTAAATGCGATGGACGAACCCATTGCTCCCAAATGCGTTCCTATGAAGAAGCGGTTTACTTCTTAAGAAACTGTCCAAATACCCAAATGGATGGGAACAATGATGGTGAGCCTTGTGAGCGCCAATTTGGGAAATAAAAAAGCACCCTCGGGTGCTTTTTGCTTACTTATTTTTCGCAGAATTTCATAAAAGCTTTGAGTCCTGGGCCTTGGTATTTTTGACGATGCACCAACATGAACAGTGGACGCGTGAGAGACCAAAACGGCGTGTCAAGCACTACCAACTGGCCTTTTTCGCGCAAAGGCTCTGTTGCCAGTTTTGAAATGCATGACATCCCTAAACCACCCGCCACGATTTTTAAAATCGCTTCATTATGACCCAAGGTCAGACGGATATTGGCATCAGGCAAGTCTTTTAAAATAGCATTATCAAACACTTCACGTGTACCTGAACCTTCTTCACGCAAGATCCACTCGACCGATTTAAAGTCTTCAGGCGTTAATGTGCGATTTAACTGCGCCAAAGGATGATCTGGTGCACAGCAGACCGCTAATTCATCGTCACGCCAGTGAATACATTGCAGTTGCGGCAAGTGACAAGAGCCTTCAATCAAAGCCAAATCTAGTTGGAACTGATTCACCGCCTCAATCATTTGACGGGTGTTACCAACTTGCAGTTGTAAATGGGCTTGAGGCTGAATTTGTAAGAAATCAGCCATTAGGTCAGGCATGAGGTAGTCACTGATGGTCAGGGTTGCACCCAAACGCAAATCAATGCTTTGTAACTCACCTTTAGCGGCTTGCTCGAAAGCATCACAGCGACCCAAAATTTCTAAAGCTTGTGGCAGCAGGAAACGACCCAGATCATTGAGCTGAAGACGCTTACCTAGACGGTCAAACAGAGGAGCTCCCAAACCGTCTTCTAGATCTGCTAAAGCCATACTCGCAGCACTCTGGGTGAGTCGAACCGCATCACTGGCTTTGGTTACTGTGCCTTCTTGAGCAACTGCTACAAAAACCGCCAACTGGCGTAAAGTCATGCGCATGAATATAGCCTTAACATTTAAAAAATATTAACAAATTATGTGGTCATGCTAACATGAGCAACGTCTTTGATGCCACGCTGAAATCATGTCAATTGAAAAATTTAGCCTAGAAAAGGTTTTATCCGTACACCGTTGGACCAATACACTTTTTAGCTTCACTATGACGCGACCTGCACATTTTAAGTTTACCGCAGGACAGTTTGCCCGTATTGGCATCAAAGTGGGGGATGAATTGGTGGTTCGAGCGTATTCGGTGGTGTCCTCTCCCTTTGATGAAACTTTAGAGTTTTTCTCGATTGTGGTGCCTGAAGGTGCATTTACCTCAAATTTACAGCACTTAAAAGTCGATGATGAGATCTACCTCGAAAAGATCCCGTACGGCTTTTTGACTTTGGCGCGTTATCAGTTGCCGTTACCAAAAGACTTATGGTTACTTGGCACAGGGACAGGACTTGCACCTTTTATCTCGATGTTGCAAGACTTTGAAACGTGGTCGAAGTACGAGAGCATTACACTGGTCTATAGCGTACGTACAGCCTCTGAATTGGCGTATGCAACACGTATTCAAGAAATTGCAGAGACTTTTGGTGAAGGGCATACAGGCTTTAAATTTGTGCCGATTATTACGCGTGATCCGCATGTGCCACTGCATGACCGCTTACCTGTACTGATTGAAAATGGTGAGCTTGAAAAAGCAGTTGGTTTGAGTCTGAACCCTGAAACCAGCCATGTGATGCTGTGTGGTAACCCGCAAATGGTCGAAGATACCAAAGAAGCGCTGAAAGCACGTGGCCTGACCATGAACCGCCGTGGTGAAGGAAATATTGCGGTCGAAAACTATTGGTAAAGTTATTTCGCTAAATAAAAGGCTCATCGAATGATGGGCTTTTTTTATTTAAAGTTTGAATCACTCAGATTTTAATACCAGCTTAAAGAGAGGAGCGCTGCTTGTACGCTCAGATCGCGCTATAATTTCTCTTTTGTACTGGGTTGTATGGCTTATGTCTTCAGCGTTAAAAACGACGGCTCAGCCAGAGGCGAGGCTTAGCCCGCAGCAGAAAAAATTAAATCGTTTGATTGAACGTATTGAACAACAAAAACAAGAATTAGCAGCATGGAAAAATGCGCAGGCCGACATTCAAAACTATACGCGTAGTAAGCTTTTACCTGTGTATAGCGAGTTACATACGGTTCTATTTATACAGCTCGATACCCTGTGGAATCACTTGGCCAGCGATGCCTTTAGCAAAGCTGATTTGGTGCAGATTGACACCAAAATAGCCGCTTTAGCCAAGATGCTAAAAAAATCACAGATGCTAACTTCAGAGCAAAAAGAACAGGTAGAGAAAATTGATGCTTTCTATATGCAGCATGCAGAGCATATACGCGCGAAGAAAACCAAAGCAAACTCAATACAAAATCATGACCTCGCTGAAACGGTAGAACAAAACGTGGATGTGGACTGGGAAAATTATGAATACGATTCTGCCCAATATGAAGCAGAGCGAGAACGTGCCAAGCAGTTAAAACAACAAGAAAAACGCGAGCAAGCCGCCAAAATGGCAGCGCAGTCACTGAAAACGGTGTATTTAAAAATTACCGCGATGATTCACCCTGACCGTGAGCCTAATGAAGCGAAGAAATTAGATAAGACTGAACTTTTGCAGAAGGTCAATGAAGCCCATGCAGAGCAGGATTTATTTTATTTATTGAAACTCCAGTTACAGCTAGAGACCAATAAAGGCCTAAGCTCAAAGGTTTTAAGTTCGGAACAAGTGAAGTTTTATCAGTTGTCTTTGGAAGCACAGAGTCAGAGTTTACAAGGTCAGTTAGAGGAAATCTTTGCGTCTTTTCACTTGAGTAGTCATATCAATACCAAACAGCTCAAAATGAGTGATGTGTATAAGGTCATAGATCAGGATGCTACCGAGTTAAAACAGCAGTTGAAGTGGGAAAAGGAACGTTTAAAGCATATGAAAAAGGTGAGTGGGATGAAGATCTTGATGGAGCATGGGGTTCTATGAGATAAGATTTTACTTTTTAAACAAATAGTCGTAGGCATGCTTTCTGTTAAAATATTGAGTCAAATCGCATTTGTATTGAAATAAAGTCATGAGCATTTTAGATTTAAGTTTGTATCACGAAACTGAAAATTTATCTCCACAACAAAAAAAGTTTAATCGTCAGATTCAAAAAATTGAGAAATTACAACTCTCTTTGGTTGAGTGGCAACAAGCACAACAAAAAGTACAGGAGGATGCAAGTGTTGAACTCTTGCCATTATATGCCCAATGGCACCAAGTTTTATTTAGTCAACTAGAGGTACTTTGGCAATATAAACAATCGCATAAATTTGCTAAAACCCATTTAGAGCGTTTAGATGAAAAAATCTCAATTTTAGTGAGTCAACTGTTAGATAATCCCAATCTGTCTGAAGAGCAACATGCATTGACCATCGTCATTGCTCAATTTTATAAAATCTTAGAAGACCGTGATCATTTGCTTACATCACAAGTAGAGGATACAGAGGATGATTTTCATTCAGAGCATGATGTTGATGAAATGATGCAAAAACAAGTGATGAAAGAAATTCTTGCAGATCAATTGGGTGTGTCTGAGGACTGGATTGACTTTGATTTTGATCTCGAAAATCTTGAAGAGTTTATGCAAAAAGTAAAAGAAAAATTTGATCGAGAGGAAGCTGATTTCATTCAAAATCAACTTAATGATCATGAACGTGAGGCATATCAAAAGTTTGCAGAAAAAGAAAAAAAGAAAATTTTAAAGAAGCAAATGCAACTTGAAGATGCAAAAAAAATGGCAGGGCAGTCATTAAAAAGCATTTATTTAAAAATTGCCTCTGTGATCCATCCTGACCGCGAAAGAGATGAGCAAAAACGTATAGAGAAAACTGAGCTTTTGCAGCAAGCAAATACTGCACTTGAAGAAAAAGATTTACTTACGCTGTTAAAGTTACGTGCTTATACAGAACAAGGTGATCAAAAACAAGCAGTTAAAATCGCAAATGAACATTTGAAATCTTATAATCTATTGCTAGAAGATCAAATTGAGCAATTGCAAATTGAGTTAGATCACATTATTTACTCATTTGATTGGGAAAGCTCTGGTTTTTATAAACAGACTTTTAAACCTGCTGATTTGGCTAAGAAGTACCAATATGATTTGACAGAAATTCGAAGAAAGCTATTGCAAGATGAACAGTGTTTAAATAGTTATAAGGATTTTGATTGTTTAAAAAACTTACTTAAAAATAGAGCATTCGGCTGGTCATTTAATTTTTAAAGTGGGTTGAGCCTGTAAATAATTTTGTGTAATTGATTTTCATCAATTAAAGGTGATTGCTTAGGGGCGGTCAACAAATTCAATAATAACGCGGCTCATGGCTAAACGCCATGAGCTGCACAGCAGCGCAAGATAAGCGTATTTCACTTTTTAGACGCTGCATCACAATTGCTAGATAAATCACGTTACGCACAGCATCTCCGTTGGAAAGACTTTACGCTTTTGATCGATTAGCGTATTTTCCATCTTTAATGACTTGATTGCTTTGGTGGCGTAGATGGCTTTGCGTATCTCTGATGGATAAGCAAAAAAAGTAAAAGCCGAGCATGTGTATATGAAAAAAGTGAGTGGGGTGGAGATGTTGTTGGGGCATGGGGTTTTGTGACCTCTCCCCTCGCGCAGCAGCGCTGCTCATCCTAAGAGGAGAGGGAACTTCATTGCGTATCGAATAACTATTAAATTAATAAAGAATGCTCCCTCTCCCTATGGGAGAGGGCTGGGGTGAGGGCTTTAAAAGACATTGCCTACAATTTTTGATAAATCTACATCACGAGTGATATACCATTTCCAAAATGCAGAGAAAGGAAATTCAGGGTCACACATAGCCTTTAACTTTTCTATTCTCAGATTTTTTTCAGATGTTGTTAATATTAAACTATCATCTAGAAGCTCATCTTTAATCATCAAAAGCTTAGTTTGATATCTCTGAATTTGCTTTATCAATGTATGTCTACTTATACCTTTTAGAGCTGTATTCGTATCATTAAAACATTGGTCTAGAAGGCGAATTGTTGACTCAATTTCATGGTTACTTCCTAAATTTCCAACCTTTACAACTACTTTGTGGTCATCGTTATTGACAATTGGGCAGTGTAACTCGATAGCTTGAGCTACATCTAAACTTTGACAGCAATCTAAAATATTCTTGTGTATATTAGCTTTAATGCTATTACATCGAACGCAAGCATAGAAAAGATTAGCCCAATCAAATTTTTTTGAAAGGTCACCTTCATGTGGATCACGATGTTCAATATTTACGTCTGGAAAGCCTTTTCTTTCACATAAATAACATTTAGAAAAGAATATATCTTGTAGTACCTCAACTACATCAGACGCACGATAATCCTTTGTAGAGGTAGTTAAACTTTTAGGGAAAGTAGGTGCTCTTACAACTGAAAACATGAATTATTTACCCTCATGTTTTAATTTGTGAAGCTTATTCTTTGCGACCATGTACTGAAGTTGTAATTCAACTGATAGTTTTTCGAAGTCCTTCTTAATATCATCTAATAACCCTTGAATTAGATTCAGGTCTTGAATTGAGTTTTCTGAGTTTATGAACTGTAAAAGTTGATTAGATAGCCGTTTTAGATTTTCATTATCATCTTTAACATGGAAAAGTTCTTTAATAATTGATTCATGTGAATAAAGACTTAAATCTTCTTCAAAAAACTCACCAGTTGAGAGGTCATAGACGACAGTATCATTATTCGTTGATGCAATAACAAATGGAGAGTGTGTACTTACAATGAACTGGATTTCAGGAAAAGATTGGCTTAAAAATGGGAGAATCTTTTTCTGAAGCGAAATATGTAAGTGAGCATCTATTTCGTCGATGAGCACGACCCCATTTAATTCATTTGGTAAAATATTTAATAATCTTGATCTCATTAACAGATCACTATAAATATCAAATATTGCAGTAAATCCTGATGAGAGTGACTGGAAAGTAAACTCTCGATAGGATTGCAACAAACTAAACTTTCTTAATTTATAATTGAATTTTAATTGAGTTGTTGAATCCTCAAATAAGAACTTTAAATCTTCATCAAATTTTGTAAACCACTCATCTATTTGGTCAGCATGATCCGTATCTTGTTCTTCAGATAAAGCGAGTGATTTTTCAATTTTGATATTCAATAAATATTGTTCAAGAAACTGTCCTAACTTCGAAGAATACTCATGTTTTGCTGTATTAATATATTGATTTAAGTCTGTTGTATTAGTAGATGCGGTAATTTGTGATTGTCTATGTGCGGGGAAGAAATTAAACGTTACTTTAGAAGCTTGAATATTTTCGCTCAGGTTCCCAATGCCAGTTACGACTAAATCAATATTTTCATGAGAATTCATATAGCCTAATTCATTAAAGTAATGTTCAATCTCATGAATTTGTGAATGTCTGTATCTGTAGTTCTCATCATTTGATAAACCTTGATTTTGGATGATTATAGCTTTTAATTTTTTTGCAATTTCTACAAATTTTTTATTTTCAATAATGTTATAAGAGTCTGTTTTAATAAGTAATTTAGTTAATTCTTCTAAATGCTGTTGGAATATTAAGTTAGGTGATATGTTTTGAATCTCTGAACTTATTATATTAATAATTCGTTCCTTACATGAATAATGCTGTTGAGACAAATGTGGAATTTCATGAATTAACTTATTTAGAGCTACACTATTTAATTGATTCAAAAATCTAGTTTTACCTACTCCATTTTTACCAGTGAGAATTAAGTTACGTCCTTTTAGATCAATATTTAAATCATGATTAAGGAAGTCTAATTTTGCACTGATTTTTTGAATATATTTCATAGTTGTTAAAATCAATAAAGGACTGAATAATCAGCCCTTTATACTACAAATTAGATCAAACTAACAACACATCAAAGCGCAGCAATCTGTTCCATATTCGCCTTAATCTTCACTAACTGGTCAGCAAACTCAGCCAATTTCGCTTTTTCACCTTCAACCACAGCCGCAGGTGCTTTCGCTACAAAACCTTCATTCGAAAGTTTGCCTGCAATGACGTCATGCTGCTTTTGCACTTTGTCTAAGTCTTTCTGAAGGCGACCCAATTCCGCTTTCGGGTCAATTAAACCTTTCATTGGGACGAATACAGACACGTGACCAACAACGCTTGATGAAGACAATGGCGGTTGCTCGCCATCAGCCAAGAACGTAATGCTTTCTACTTTTGCTAAAGCTTTAAACAACGCTTCAATACGTGTGATCTGTGCTTTCTCAGCTTCCGTTGTGTTTTGTAGAAGCACTGGTAATAAACGTGCATTACCTAAGCCCATTTCACCACGAATGTTACGTACTGCACCAATCAAACCTTGAAGCCATTGCATATCTGCTTCAGCCTGTTCGTTTACACGCTCAGGGTTAGCAACAGGGTACTGCGCCAGCATAATAGTTTCGCCAGAAATACCAAGTTTCGGTGCAAGTGTTTGCCAAATTTCTTCAGTCAAATACGGCATGATTGGGTGTGCAAGACGTAAAGACGCTTCCATTACTGCAAGAAGTATACGACGAACTTCAGCTTTACGCTCAACAGATACGTTTTCATCATTCAGAACAGGTTTGGTCAGTTCGACATACCAGTCACAGTATTCATTCCAAATGAACTCGTAAATTGCTTGTGCAGCCAAGTCTAAACGATAAGTTGCGAAAGCTTGTTGCACCGCAGCTTCAGCTTTTTGCAAACGGCTTACGATCCACTGTTCAGGCAATTCCCAAAGGTCTTGACGAACTTCAGTACCAATCACTTGCTCTTCACAGTTCATCATCACGAAACGGGTTGCGTTCCAGATCTTGTTGGCAAAGTTACGGTAGCCTTCAACACGCTTCATATCGAACTTAATGTCACGGCCTGTGTTGGCAAGCGCACAGAAGGTGAAACGCACTGCATCTGTACCATAGGCTTGAATGCCTTCTGGGAATTCTTTACGGGTCGATTTTTCAATCTTCGCCGCTTGTTTCGGGTTCATCAGACCTGTAGTACGTTTTTGTACCAACGTCTCAAGGTCTACACCGTCAATCAAGTCAAGAGGGTCAAGCACGTTGCCCTTAGACTTCGACATTTTTTGACCTTCACCATCACGAACTAGACCGTGAACATAGACCGTTTTAAACGGTACTTGTGGCGTACCATCTTCATTCTTCATGAAGTGCATCGTAAACATGATCATACGAGCAACCCAGAAGAAGATGATGTCAAAACCAGTGACTAAGACATCGGTTGGGTGGAAAGTATTGAGGAAATAGTTTTCCGCATCTTTTTTGGCATCGCCCGTCCAACCTAAAGTTGAGAAGGTCCACAGCGCAGAAGAGAACCATGTGTCCAGTACGTCTTCGTCTTGGCTAAGCGCAACATCAGCAGGGATGTTGTTTTTTGCACGGACTTCAGCTTCGTCACGACCGACATAGATGTTGCCTTCAGCATCATACCAAGCTGGGATACGGTGACCCCACCAAAGTTGACGAGAGATACACCAGTCTTGAATGTTGTTCATCCACGCCATGTACATGTTGCTGTACTGCTCAGGAACAAACTTGATGCGACCGTCTTGAACCGCTTCAATGGCAGGTTGCGCCAATGGTGCAATTTTTACATACCATTGGTCTGTCAATAATGGCTCAACGATCACACCTGAACGATCACCACGAGGTGGTTTCAAGGTGTAAGGTTGAATTTGATCTAACCAACCTTCAGCTTCAGCTTGTTCAACCAGTTTTTTACGTGCTTCAAAACGCTCTAAACCAATATAGTCCGCAGGGGCTGGGATGGTTTTCGAGATTTGCTCACCCGCTTTCGCGATATATTCAAACTCAGCCAACACTTCTGCATTTTTGTTGAAGATGTTGATGATTGGCAGTTCACAACGCTTACCAACTTCATAGTCGTTAAAGTCGTGCGCAGGGGTGATTTTTACACAGCCTGTACCGAATTCTTTATCTACATATTCATCTTTAACGATTGGAACAGCACGACCTGTAATTGGCAGGATAATGTTCTGACCCACAAGGTGCGTATAGCGTTCATCATCCAGTGCCACAGCAACCGCAGTATCACCGAGCAATGTTTCAGGACGAGTGGTTGCGACAACAATGTGGTCTTTACCATCATGGGTACGGAGGTTTTTATCTTCAAAGAAATATTTGAAGTGCCACAGTGAACCTGCTTCTTCTTTATCCGACTCAACTTCGAGGTCAGAAAGGGCAGTTTGTAATTTTGGATCCCAGTTTACTAAACGTTTGCCACGGTAAATCAAGCCGTCTTCGTGTAATTTAACGAACACTTCTTTGACCGCATTGGATAAACCTTCATCCATGGTGAAGCGTTCACGCGACCAATCCACTGAAGAACCTAAACGACGGATTTGACGGGTGATGGTGTCGCCTGATTGCTCTTTCCATTCCCAGATTTTTTCGATGAATTTTTCACGACCAAGGTCATGGCGGCTGACACCTTGAGCACCCAACTGACGCTCAACCACCATTTGCGTGGCAATACCCGCATGGTCTGTACCCGGTTGCCATAAGGTGTTTTTACCTGACATACGGTTGTAGCGGGTTAAGGCATCCATAATGGCATTGTTAAAACCATGACCCATGTGCAAGCTACCGGTGACGTTTGGCGGCGGAATCATGATACAAAATGACTCACCTTTTTCAGAGGGCTTGAAATAGCCACGTTCTTCCCAAGTTTGGTACCATTTTTTCTCGATCTCGGTCGGATCGTAAGTTGTAGCGATATTTTGCGCTGAATCAGTCATAGTTCAAACAGTTCAAAAGTAGATAAAAAATTGCATCTATTGTAGCAAAGAAATCGCAAATGGGGGCATGTAAAGCAAATGCGTTGATCTAGCAATTGCGACATGATGCAGAGCGCTTTATGATGTGTCTAAACCTAGAGTGCGCTTTGTTCGCAGTAAAAATCAAAAAAAGGGGGGATCATTATGACTTATCAAATATCATTAAAATTAAAACCTGAAACTCACCAACGCTTTGCTCACATTCATCAACAGCTTAATGCCGGCGAAAGCCAAAGTCTTGCCAAACCTTTGGGTGAGGTTTTAGCGGATATTTCATGTGAAGTGATTGATCAAGTCTTTGGCGATCTTGCACGCTTGTCTACCTCAGGCGATGGGGAGTCTGAGAAAATTATTCAGCACATTGTGGACACTATGCGTAAGTACATGCCGTGGTCCGTGTCTTTTTTTTCAAATGACCGTCTAATTCCAATGGTGAATTATCTAGAGCAAATGATGTATGACACCGAGAGCATGCATTTTTTAAGCTACCCAGTCGAAAAAACCTTAGTTACCGAACTTTTGGGTTGTGCGGAACAGATGGAAAAGGGCAATAACAGTTATGTTGCTCCAGCTTTGAAGGTGTTTACGCAAATTGTCGATCAAGGGGTGACCAGTCTGGTTCGCGAACCCAAAAAAATGCTTAAATTTAATTTGGTGGTCGATAAAACACTAAATGGGGTGATTAATTTGACGACCCAATTGGGCTATAAACGTTTTGATAAATTAGGGCGTATCTATGATGCGCAGATGATGAGTCAATATTTCGATCATTTCCTGACTTTTTTAAATGATCAATCTGCAAATAAAACTTCGGTATGAGGCAATAAGGACATGGCACAGTTAAACAGTTTAGACGCTAAGGTGGTGTGGATTACGGGGGCATCTTCTGGGTTAGGTGAAGCACTAGCCAAAGAGTGTGCTTTACAAGGGGCAGAGGTGATACTCACGGCAAGACGGTTTGATGAACTCGAAAAAGTCCGTGTCGGGCTGCTCAATCCAGATCAACACATTTCCATTTGTGCCGACATTACCGATGAAGCTCAAGTTCGTCATGCCTATGAGCAAGTGCTACAGAAAAAAGGTCGAATTGATTGGCTGATTAATAATGCGGGTTTAAGCCAACGTGCCTTGATTGCTGACACCAGCATGCAGACTGAACGTGCGATTATGGAAGTGGATTATTTCTCACAAGTGTTTTTAACCAAAACCGTTCTGCCGACATTTTTAGCGCAAAAATCTGGCCGTATTGCTTTTGTTTCGAGTGTTGCGGGGTTGTTGGGGACGCAGTACCGTGCCAGCTATTCAGCAGCCAAGGCTGCCATTCATATGTGGGCAAATAGCCTGCGTGCCGAAGTGGCCAATGAGGGCGTAGATGTATCGGTGATTTTCCCAGGCTTTGTTAAAACCAATGTCTCGTTTAATGCTTTAAATGGCGAGGGTAAACCACAGGGTCATCAAGACGAAGCGATTGAAAATGGTTTAGAACCCGATATTTTTGCGCAAACGGTGGTGAGTGCTTTGCTCAAAGGTGAAGAATACATCGTAGTCGGTGGACGCAAGGAGAAAATGGGGGTTCTGGTGTCTCGTTTATCGCCTACAACGTTGTATAAAATGATTCGTAAGATGAAAGTGAAGTAAATTTAAAAAGGCAGGAGGAACGTCACTTCCACCTGCCTTGTGGGATCATGATGTTCCCATATCCCATCCCCCCATGTATTGATAGGGGAGCCGCACTGTACTACTTACTGATTTTATTTAAATAGTTTAAGAACAATTCCGCATTTTTCCCACGCACTTGCCAAGACATACAACGCACACCGCCGCCCATATGACAGACATTAGAAGACTGTACTGGAACAACAGTACGTTTGGTTACGCTACGAATTTGTTGTAAAGCGACAGCATCCTCTTTAATCCCAAATTGCGGGAAGTAAATCCGTTCAGGCGTCACCAGCATATTGGTGTATAGGCC
>OERM01000049.1_pt1 | contig 47425 bp, 44 predicted proteins | sample 1540021 | NCBI WGS metagenome assembly OERM01 (sample SAMEA3891245, study PRJEB23780) | metagenome | biome: terrestrial biome; feature: animal house; material: water of meat washing | place: Italy | collected 2015-05-12 | reverse complement strand
GATGGTAGTGTGGAGTTATCCATGTGAGAGTAAGTCATCGCCAGCTCATTAATTCTAAATCCCCCTCCGCTAATCGCTGAGGGGGATTTTTTTATGATGAAAATATTAAATAATAAAGAAAAAGCGAAATATTAAGTGGGAAAGAAGAGAATTAGAGCGGAGAATACACGCTAAATTATACAAAAATACATTTATATAAATTAAAATTATGTGAAACATCTATTATTTATCAAAGAATTTGATGTAGTGCAAATTATTTTTCGTCATTTTTATACAACTTTAGTCTAGTTTTTCCAAAAAAAGCTGTTTCAATTGTTTTATTTATAGACAAAAACTGAATTATGATTCATTTTATGTAAAAGTGAATTTGGATTCACTTTTTATAATAAAGCTCACAATTGGAGGTGAGGGAAAAATGACAGCGACAACAATGAATGTAAATGCTGTAATCGATCAGGCTAAGTTTAAGCCTTTTCATTTAACGGTTGTTTTGTGGTGCTTATTCGTCGTCTTGTTTGACGGCTATGATTTAGCAATTAACGGTGTGGCTTTACCGCTTTTAATGAAAGAGTGGGGCATGACGGCTGTTCAAGCGGGAATGCTGGCCAGTACTGCCTTAGCAGGCATGATGTTTGGTGCAATGTTATTTGGGATGCTGGCCGATAAAATTGGCCGTAAAAAAGTCATTATTATCTGTGTTACGTTGTTCAGTGGGTTCACTTTTGCGGGTGGCTTTGCTTCAAACCCGACTGAATTTGGTATTTTACGCTTTATCGCGGGTCTTGGAATTGGTGGTGTGTTACCGAACTTGGTCGCTTTAACTTCGGAATATGCGCCGCAGAAGTTTCGTAGCACCTTGGTGACCGCGATGTTTAGTGGCTATGCAATGGGTGGGATTATGGCAGCACTACTAGGTGTTGCGTTTACGCCAACCTTTGGCTGGAAGATCATGTTTTTCATTGCGGGTATTCCATTACTGTTTATTCCTATTTTATGGAAATTCTTACCTGAATCAGTCACTTTTTTAGTGAAAGACCAGCAAACAGAAAAGGCACGCAGCATTATTCAACGTCTGGTACCTGAAGAGACTGTAACTTCGGATACTGTTCTAGTGCTGAATGAAGCAAAAGTCCCTGATGCATCTGTCGCTGCCTTGTTTAAAAATGGCCGTGGTATGGGTACAGTTTTATTTTGGTGCTGCTTCTTCATGTGCTTATTGATGGTTTATGCCTTAGGAAGCTGGTTACCAAAACTGATGATGGCTGCGGGTTATTCGATGGGCAGCAGTTTAATGTTCCTCCTTTCCTTGAACATTGGTGCGGTGATTGGCACTGCTGGTGGTGGTGTGCTCGCGGATCGTTTCCACTTGAAACCTGTCATTATTAGCATGTTGACTGTCGGGGCATTTGCATTGGTGGGTTTAGGCTTTAATTCACCACAACCTGTAATTTATTTATTGGTTGCACTTGCAGGAGCGGCTTCGATTGGTTGTAGTATTTTGCTATATAGTTATGTGGCGCAATATTATCCATTGGCTGTTCGTTCAACTGGGTTGGGTTGGGCATCAGGAATTGGCCGTGTGGGTGCAATCGTGGGTCCAATTGTCATTGGTGTATTGTTGGGCATGGAATTACCACATAAGTTGAATTTTATTGCTGTGGCAATTCCTGCGGTACTTGCTGCGATAGCAGTTTCTTTTATCCGTTTAAATAGTGCTGAAGAAGCAGTTAAAACTCAGGTGAAAGTTTCAAGTTCAATCAAAGCATCTTCTTAGTTAAATCTTAAATAAATAAAAGGCTCTCGTTGTGAGGGCCTTTATTTTTTTCAAAATAGATGTACCGTTGGATGGTATTTGATCGTGTTTGAAGGAGAGTGCTATGCTAAAGGCAGCTTTAAATAGGGCAGTACAATAACAATGATTAAGCAGCAGAAAAAACTCGAACCTGAGCAAAGTGAACGTTTATTCAATACCTTAGAACAACGGTTTCAACAGCATACTGAACGTCATATGCAAATTAGTTGGGCATTTGTCCGAGAAAAACTTTTGCAGTCTCCGGAAAAATTATACGCCTTACAACAAATGGAAATGAGTAGAGGTGAGCCTGATGTCGTGGTTTTACCGAATACACAAGATGTGTATTTTTTTGATTGTTCGATTGAGTCACCGAAGGGGCGACGGAGCATGTGTTATGACCGAGAGGCACTATTGAGTCGCAAGGATCATCCGCCTGAAAATACAGTGCTCGATTGGGTACAGGCGTATGGCTTAAGCTTAGTGACGGAACAACAGTATTATCTTTTACAGCAGATCTTTAATTTTGACTTGAAAACATCCAGTTGGGTTGAGACTCCAGCTGAATTACGTCAGCAAGGCGGGGCAATTTTTTGTGATCAGCGCTATGGTCGTACGTTTACCTATCATAATGGCGCTGCTTCATACTATGCGAGTCGAGGATGTCGGACTTATATTCAGCTTTAACTGTGGAATAGAGATAAAAAGAAACCCCGACATCCTGTCGAGGTTTCTTTGTATTTCAGTGCTTAGATACAACTCCTGTCATATCTCACATCCTGATGCTCAAACTGATTATTGTTGTTTTAAGTTTGGGAAACGTCCTGTCTCCTGATGTATTTAATATATGCTGTAAGCTGTTTTAAGGCTAGTGGTCACTTTCCTCAGTTTTTGTAAGCTTTGGCTTACATAGATTCATCTTATAGCGGATAACCTTATGCTTATGATCTCTCTACAATGAATGGTGATCGTGCATTTAATGGGGAAGGCAATGCTGAGAAAAAAAGCTTTTTGTTTGTTGATGACAGTGAGTGCATTTTTTGGATTAATGGCATGTCATGCACAAAGACCAGCGGAGTCAGCAGCACAGGAACAACAGGACAGTTCTGCTTCTTTAGGCACATCTATACACCTCAAACGTATTGCTGAATTTAATGAGCCATGGGCATTAGCGGTATTGCCTGATGGGCGATTATTAATTACTGAAAGATCAGGACAGTTGATTTTATTTAATCCTATAGATCAGACAAAGACTCTCATTAGGAATATACCTAAAGTGGCTTATGGTGGTCAGGGCGGATTAGGCGATATTGCTTTACATCCTGAGTTTGCACAAAACCATCAAATTTATCTTAGCTATGCAGAAGCAGTGCAAGGTGGTTATGGTGCGGTTGTGATTCGTGCTGATTTGAATTTAGATCAGGCGCAACCACAATTAGACAACCTTAAAACGATATGGAAACAAGTACCCAAGGTGCGCGGGCAGGGACATTATGCACATCGGATGTTATTTGATGGTGCAGGGAAATTATGGATTAGTTCGGGAGAACGGCAAAAGTTTGAGCCTGCACAAGATTTAACATCGAACCTTGGAAAAATGATTCGCTTGAATGATGATGGTTCGGTTGCTTCAGATAATCCATTTCAGATGCAGGGTGATGTCGCAAAACAAATATGGAGTTTGGGGCATCGTAATCCTTTGGGAATGGCCTTGGATGCCAAAAAACAACTTTGGGTGGTGGAGATGGGCCCCAAAGGTGGGGATGAGCTTAATTTAATTCAAAAGGCTAAAAACTATGGTTATCCAATCGTTTCGAATGGTGATCATTATAGTGGTGTGAATATCCCTGACCACGCCACGCGGCCTGAGTTTGAAACGCCAAAATTAGACTGGACACCCGTAATTTCTCCATCGAGTTTGATTTTTTATACGGGACAGATGTTTCCAAAGTGGCAGGATAAAGCCATCATTGGTGGGCTTTCATCTAAAGCATTAATTATTGTAGACACCACAGCACAGCCAGTAAAAGAAATCCAACGGATAGATATGAAAGAACGTATCCGTGGTTTACAACAAGCGAAAGATGGCAGTATTTGGGTGATTGAGGATGGGAAACATGCAGATTTAATTCAGCTGCTTTCACATTAATCACCCGAATAGAGTGTTGCTAGGAAAGACGGTTTTAAAGCGCAGCATGTTGATCGGCATTGAAGACATTGGCTTGGATCTGCATCAGTTTTCGTTGTCCTTGTTTGCCATTCATCCGCCAATGGGCAATTTTAATATTATCGATCAAGGCGACATCCCCTTTTTGCCATTTGAGCAAGAGTGCATCGTGATATAAGGCTTCAAAGAAGTGCTGTTTTTCCTGATCGGTCCATTCAATTTTTTCACCTTCATGGGTGAAAAGTTCCCATGACAGTTGCATGCAATGAGCCGTAGGGTCTGGTTGAAGCTTTCCTCGCTGCTTAAAGCTTTTTTGTGCAGCTTGATGGGCAAAAGAATTGGTATTGTTTGCAAAAGCCCACGGCTGGATCATCAACTTTTGCGTGTTCGGGTGTATGACAACGAAAGGTGAGCGTTTTAAGGTAAGTTTGCTTTCTTTATTTGATTTTTTCTGGAAACCAAATGAGCTTTTATTGAAGGTCAAGCGATCAAATAGATTAAGCTTACGTGTTGAAATATAAGAAAAATGGTTCCATGCGCCTAAGTATTTTTGTTGTGAGCTGACTGGAAAATGGGCCCAAATTTTTTCGAGGTTATTAAACCCGGTTTCGAGTAAGTGGTCCGCGGGTTCTTGGCAAAACAAGGCAATATAACGCGAGCGAGTCGAGTATAGGCCACCTTCGACATGTGGACCTTGAATTGAGTTTTCAACAGAGCCTAATTGCACCGTATTGTGGTTGAGATAAGGTCTATCATCACCTGCACGATTTTCGCTATATTTACGCATGAAAGAGGCAAACCAACCTGATTTTTTAGGCGTAAATGTATGCCAAGGTTCAAGCTGAAAATGATGTTCGATCAACTCATGAAATTCATAGTGACGTTGTAATTTAAAGCCGCGAAATAATAAGATGCCGTACTGATGCAACTCTTGCATAAGTTCTGTGCGATGGACTCTAACATAGGCGGCTAGAACGTCTACATCTGTATATTCGGGGTCTGTGACATAAATTTTGCAATAATTATTTAAAAGTGTGGTGTTTAGTTGCATGGAATGGTCTCTATAGTTATTTTTTTAATTTATTGTATTGGACTGAAGCCTTTTGGCTGAATCAGCAAATGTTCAGTGGAGGAGAGTATAAGTGTAGTTCAGGCATAAGATGTAATATTTTGTGGTGCAGAAGAACATACCGACAAATGTTGAAAGCCTTAATATTTGATGGATTTACTTTATGGACTAGCGCTTAAATATGTACGTTGGACGCAAGTGATCATTTTTTAAATTTCACATGCATTTATATTTGTTTTATATGATTATTTTATGAATTTTTAATTGAGATAGACATCCAAGTAGACCAGATTAGTTTGTATTCACGAGCTTCTTCTAAAGTATTGAAGCATATAAGAGGTTCGTTAATATCTGATCGTGATTTGGGCTTTTAGAGAAATATTGAGCTAAAAATCAATACAATTAAAAAGCCCCCGACATCCTGTCGAGGGCTTTTTAAATTCTTTCAAGCGGTATAACTCCTGTCCTACCGATCAGCATCCTGCTGTGTATGTTGTTATTTTTGTTTTTCATCTGAGACATCCTGTCTCTGTATGATTTAACTATAGCGTCGATGCTGTTTATTGAAAAGCCGACAAATACTTAAGTTACTGTAAGCAATAGCGTACAGAAAAATCTCATGCTTATGCGCTGACATATTTAATGAGTTTATCAATTGCTGCTTTTAGATTCTTCTCATCAAAAGGATTTGGTTCAAAATCTTCGGTTTTATTGCGTGAAAAAATATCTCGAATTTCAATCACCGCATTGGTATCGACCAGACCGAGCTGAGTACCGACTTGGCGAATTTGGTCGATGGAACGTGAGCCATTGGTACCACCATAACTGATATAGGCCGCAGGTTTACCTTGCCATTCTTTGCCTAAGTAATCCAAGGCATTTTTAAGTGCAGGGCTATAACCATGATTGTATTCGGGGCTAATGAAAATAAAGGCATCGCCTTGGGCAATGTGGTCGGCCCATGCTTGTTGTTTGGGTTGATCATAAATCCCTGTCATTGGGGGATTTGCACCTGAAAAAATCGGTAAATCCCACTCTTTTAAGTCGACCAATTCGAGTTGGACCGTACTGAGTCCAAGTTGTTCAAAGCCTTTTTGCACCCATCGCGCAACTTTAATGGCTGTCCGACCTTCGCGCACACTGCCTATAATGACCTGAATTTTCATCAAAAATCCTTGGGAAAATAAATGTGATTACGCTACGGTAGTATGAAAATTAGGCTTTGCATAGATTGAATATGTATCTGATCGACAAATGTTTGAGGCATTAAAAAAGCCCCCGAAGGGGCTTTGGCTGACACACAGACAATCGATCTGTGGCTTTACATAATTTTGATGCCTTGTTGGCCGGCAGGCGTCACTTTGAAGATTTCAACTTCAAAGGTAATATCTTTACCTGCCAATGGATGGTTAAAGTCGACTTCGGTGATGTCATCACCTACAGTTTTCACTACGCCATACAGGCTTTGTTTGGCTTTGTCTTCAAACTCGATCATGTGCCCTTCAATAGGACGCTGTTCAAATTTGACCGTATCAAACTGTTGTACGTTTTCAGGATTCCACGGGCCAAAAGCATCTTCTGGTGGTAGGCTCACCGTACGACGGTCGCCAGCACGTAAACCAAACAGTGCTTTTTCAAAACCAGGCAGTAAGCTGCCATCACCCATCACTAGGCTTACAGGCTCTTCACGGCTACGTGTGTTATCAATTTCTACGCCATTTTCAATGCAAACAGAAAAATGTAACTCTACTTTTGAACCTTCGCTTACGCGAGTTTCTTCATTGGGATTAATAAAATCAGTCATGGTTTACTTCGGCACGTTGGATACGGTTTTTTTCGAGAAAAAAGGTATCGATCAACAAAAGGATCGTTCCTAGCGTAATCGCACTATCTGCAATATTAAACGCAGGGAAGTGGCTGTTTTGATAGTACACATGAATAAAATCAACCACGTAGCCTAAGGTTACACGGTCAATTAAATTCCCTATAGCACCACCTAAAATAAGAGCAATCGCGATGGGCAGCACTTTTACGGTTTTGGGCATACGCATCAGCCAAAACAGAAAAATGACAGACACAATACCTGCAAGAGAGGTAAAGAAATAACGTTGCCAGCCGCCCGCATCGGACAAGAAACTAAAGGCTGCGCCATAGTTATGCAATAAAGTCCAATTTAAAAAGGGCAGGACTGGTACTGGATCTGCATAATTCAGATGGGTACTGGCAATCCATTTGGTCCATTGATCTAAGACAATGGCTAGAATAGCCAAACCTACCCACACCAAATTGTGCGGATAGAATTGGAATAAGCCCTTTTTATGTTGTGGGTTAGGCATACTTTCTCTCTTCGCCTTGGCCTGTAGGAAGGTTGATAATACAACGACCACATAGACCTGGATGTGTAACATGTGTATTCACATCTGGCAGAACATGCCAGCAGCGTACACATTTTTCACCATCAGCCGCAGAGACTTGCACATTCAGACCTGCCAGATCAGAGGCTTCACCTTGAGTTGCATCGAATGCATTGACCAAGACTTGTGAAGTGATCATAACAAAGCGAAGTTCATCATCTAAACGATCCAGTACGTCTTTGAGTTTTGCATCTGCCCACAGTTCAACTTTGGCAGAGAGATTTGAACCCACGATTTTCGCGGTACGCGCAGTTTCGATGAACTTGTTCACCGCAGACTTCACCGCAATCAGCGTTTGCCAATCGGCTTCAGACAACAAGTTTGCTTTTGAAGCCACAGGAATGTCATACCATTCCGCAGTGAACACGTATTTCTCAGTTTGCTCTGGAATGAGAGGCCATGCTTCTTGAGCGGTAAAGCTCAAAATTGGTGACATCCAACGTACAAAGGCTTGAACCAAATGATACAGCGCAGTTTGAGCTGAATGGCGCGCTTGTGAATCGGCTTTGGTGGTGTACTGACGGTCTTTGATGATGTCGAGGTAGAAACCACCCAAGTCATTGATACAGAAGTTGGTTAGTGCATTTGCCACGATATGGAAGTTCATATCTTCATAGGCTTGCTGAATAGTTTTCTGTACGTCCGCTGCACGTTGCAAGATGTATTGATCAAGTGCGATCAATTGATCTACAGGCAGTGCATCCGTCGATGGTTTGAAACCATTTAAGTTTGCCAATAAGAAACGCAAGGTATTACGAATACGGCGGTAGCCATCTGATGCACGGTTAAAGATTTCTTTACCAGCAGTCATTTCATAGCGGTAATCGGCTGATGCAATCCAGAAACGTAAGCCATCTGCACCCATGTCTTTAATGATGTCTTGTGGGGTGATGATGTTGCCCAAAGATTTTGACATCTTACGGCCTTTTTCATCCACCACGAAGCCATGGGTCAGTAAACCTTTGTACGGCGCACGTTCATTGATCGCAATCGAGGTGAGCAATGAAGACTGGAACCAACCACGGTGTTGGTCTGAACCTTCAAGGTATAAATCGGCTGGATCGGTGAGTTCTTCGCGTTCACGCAACACGGCATAGTGCGTTGTGCCTGAGTCGAACCACACGTCTAAAGTGTCACGCACACAGTTGTACTGTTCCGCTTCATCCCCGATAAAGTCTTTCGCTTCACGGTTATACCAAGCGTCAATCCCTTCTTGTTCGATCAATTTCGCGACTTCTTCGATCAACTCGGCTGTGCGCGGATGGAGCTCGTTGGTGTCTTTATGCACGAAGAATGGGATTGGCACACCCCACGTACGTTGACGTGAGATACACCAGTCTGGACGACCTTCGATCATGGCTTGAATACGATTTTTACCCCAATCAGGCACAAAGCTGATCTCGTTTTCGATCGCATTTAAAGCGTTTTGACGCAGACCTTGTGCATCCATGCTGATAAACCACTGTGGGGTCGCACGGAAGATAATCGGTGTTTTATGGCGCCAGCAGTGTGGGTAGCTATGTTTGATCGGTTGATGTGCCCATAAGCGACCAACTGCATCCAATGCTTCAATGATTTTTGGATTGGCTTTGTAGATGTGCTCGCCTGCAAAAATCGGTGAAGTTGGTAAATACACACCATTACCACCCACTGGGTTTTCAACTTTTAAGTTGTACTGTAAGCCAACTTTATAGTCGTCTACACCATGGCCAGGTGCAGTATGTACCGCCCCTGTACCGCTGGTTGCAATGACATGTTCACCCAAAATCACAGGCACTTGACGATCGGTCAGTAACGGGTGTTGTAATAATAGGTTTTCGATTGCTGAGCCGTTAAAATCAGCGAGAACCACAGGGTTTTCAAGCTTATAACGCTCAACTGCCGACTCAACTAAGTCTTTAGCTAAAATAAAGTTTTGCACGCCACGGTCGGTGCTAACTTGAACAAGTTGATAGTCAATTTCAGCATGGACGGCAACCGCTTGGTTTGCAGGCAAAGTCCAAGGCGTGGTGGTCCAAATTACGATATCTGTTGCAGCGTCTACGTTGAGATTTAAACGTGCGCTTAAGTCTTTTAAGTCGACAACCGTAAAGCCAACGTCAATCGCGTCAGATTTTTTATCTTCATATTCCACTTCAGCTTCAGCCAAAGCTGAACCACAGTCTAAACACCAGTTCACAGGTTTAAGACCTGGTTCGATATGGCCTGCTTTCGCAATTGCGCCAACAGAGCGCACAATGTCCGCTTCCTGCTTGAAGTTCATGGTCAGGTAAGGATTGTCCCAGTCACCAAACACACCCATACGCACAAAGTCTTTCTTTTGCAGTTCAACTTGGGTGTAAGCATATTCACGGCAGGCTTTACGGAAAGTAGAAGCATCCACCTTCACGCCCACTTTACCGACTTTCTCTTCTACTTTCAGTTCAATCGGAAGGCCGTGACAGTCCCAACCCGGTACATAAGGGGCATCGAAGCCGTCGAGAATACGACTTTTAATAATGATATCTTTTAAAACTTTATTGACCGCATGACCCAAGTGAATTTGGCCATTTGCATAAGGAGGGCCATCATGCAGAACATATTTTTTCTTGCCAATACGCGACGCACGAATCTGCTGATAAATGTTGTCGGCATACCACTCTTCTAACCATTTTGCTTCACGCACCGCAAGGTTTGCTTTCATGGCAAATTCGGTACCTGGGAGGTTGAGTGTGGCTTTATAATCCACTGCATTTTCAGTAGTTTGCTTATCGCTCATGCAAGATGTCTTCCAATTTAATCAGCGGCTCGGCTGACGCGTTTTACATAAAATTGATTGGTATTTAAAAGGGAAATGTGGGGTGTTTTGGCGGAACTCAAGCAGTTTCACCACATCATCATCAATTCCCGCTTTTAGTGCTTCCAGCGAAGGGTAGTTCTTTTCACCATGTAAGTAGTTCAAGAAAGTGACCCGCATTAACAAGCCATACAGATTAGCAGAAACATCAGGGAAATGTACTTCTAATCGCCATTCTGGCTGTGCTTGTTGAATGGCTGGACGTGTTCCGACATGACCCGCACCAAAAAGCGCTGAATGGTCATATCCTGCAACCCCTAATCGATCAGGATGGTCTGCTTTCACTTTATCGCGTAAAGACGTGGTTTCACACATCACATCTACACCATAAATGCCGTTTAAACAGGGTTTATGTCGGTTTAAACGTACGTTAATGGTTGGAAAATCAAGGGTTCGGCCAATTTGGTCGCCATATTGTACGCGACCCGTAATGCTATAAGGGCGCCCTAATAACTGAGCAGCCAGCGCCAAGTCCCCTGCGGCCAGTGTTTGGCGAATCCGAGTTGAACTGACGCGTTCACCTTCTGAGAGGATGGTTTCTAGATTGTGGACTTGAAAACCATACTTTTCGAGAAATTCGCTGTTGCCTTGGCGGTTTTTACCAAAGTGAAAGTCATCGCCTAAAACCAAACTTTGGGCATTGAGTTTTTCTTTTAAAATATCGGCAAATTGTTCTGCACTTAAACTGCGGAAGCTGTTGTCAAATTTCGCGACCGCAATATAGTCCACACCCAGCTCAGTTAAATATTCGACTTTCTCACGCAATGATGAAATACGCGGTGGAGCATCATAACCTTTAAAGAATTCAAGTGGTTGAGGCTCAAAAATCATCACCACTGTTTTTAGATTTTGTTGTTTTGCAACGGCTTTGAGCTGATGAATCATGGCTTGATGACCCAAATGCACCCCGTCAAAATTACCGATGGTGACAGCGGTTTTTTCTAATTGGGTATTTGAAGGCAAAGCATTTAGACGGAGCAGCTTCATGGGCAAATCAAGTGCTTGGAATTAAGAACGGCTTATATATTGCCATATTCTTGGGCATTCGTCTTGTGGTTGTTTTTTGACAACGCAAAATTTAGTGCAAAGTATATTTATATTAATTTTATTGATTTATTTAATATAAATTAATCAATTTTTCTTATTTATAAATTTGATTAGTATAAATGTAGATTTTAAATGAGGCCGAACTCATGCAAAAACCATTTACACAACTTGGACAGCGCCACAATATCATTCGTCAGTTCACCCCCAACTGGTTCACTGTCAGTATGGGAACAGGTGTTGTGGCGTTAATTGTATCAGAGTTTCCGATGTTAAAGGCACTCACATGGCAACTCGGCACAGGGCTGTGGTATTTCAATATTTTATTGTTCGTACTTTTTAGTGTGCTATATGGCTTACGTTGGGCATTTTATCCGCACGAAGCCAAACAGATTTTTCAACATCCAAGCATGAGCCTATTCTTAGGGACGATCCCGATGGCGCTGGCTACCATCCTCAATGGCTTTTTAAAGTATGGTCAGCCTATTTATGGCGATACAGCTGTACAGATTGCGCAAACGCTCTGGTATGCCGATGTGGTCTTGGCGCTCTTGGTGGCGTGGGCAGTTCCTTTTGCCATGTATCGACATCAGGAGCATGCTTTACAGCAGATGACCGCGGTGTGGTTATTGCCGATCGTGGCCTGTGAAGTTGCAGCCAGCAGTGGTGGTTTATTGCTGGGGCATTTGGCAGCTGATACTCATGCCGTTGCGATTTTATTGGGTAGTTATGTGTTGTGGGGTGTTTCAGTATTACCCGCCTTTGCAATTTTAACGATTTTAATGTTGCGTTTGGTCTTACATAAATTGCCTGAAAAAGAGTTGGCGGTCAGCAGTTGGTTGGCTTTGGGACCGATAGGCACTGCTGCTTTGGCATTATTGGTTTTGGGGCATCAGGCACCGATGCTGATGGCGAGTTTGGGCTTAGCACAACTGGGTCAGTTATTTCAGCAGGCGGGAATTTTGGCCAGTTTAATTCTGCTGGGTTTTGGGCTGTGGTGGTTGGGGATTGCGGTACTGACGACTTTGCACCATGCCAAACAGGATTTGCCGTTTAATTTGGGCTGGTGGGGACTGACTTTCCCATTGGGCGTATATACACTGGCAATCTTAACCTTAGCCCAGCAACTCAATTTGGCCTTCCTGTATGCCGTTGGCTATGCTTTTGCAGCCATACTGATGTTGTTATGGAGTTTGGTTGCAACCAAGACGGCACACGGTTTTTATCAAGGGGATTTGTTCTTTTCGCCGTGCTTAAAAACCTATTTAGAACAGCAGTATAAATGAGGTCTACAATCCTTTCAGTTTAAAGCGCCATCTGATCTTATGTCGGTTGTTTGAGCAGAGACCAGAGGCGCTTTTCTTTCGGATCGATTTGTTTTCTAATGGCACGCATGAAGTCTGTTAATTGAGTATTTTATGTCGGATGTTGCATTGATCATGGCTTTGCCGAATGAGTCTAAAGGATTGTTTGAGCAAGCAGGGATTGAAGTTCACTACAGCGGTATTGGTAAAGTCAACGCGGCCTATAAAGCATTTGAAGTGATTCAAAAAACAGGCTGTAAAACCCTGATTAATTTAGGTACAGCAGGCAGTACGTATTTTGATAAGCATGAATTGGTTGAAGTTTCTCAATTTGTACAACGTGACATGGATGTCTCTCCACTGGGTTTCGCTGTCGGTTTTACCCCATTTGACACCATGCATCCTGCGGAAATTCACTTAGAACCGTTTTTCCAGCAGCTCCGTACCGGCATTTGTGGAACAGGGGATAGCTTTGAAACAGGTAAGCCCAAAGTACCGTGTCATTTGGTTGATATGGAAGGATATGCGCTGGCAAAGGTCTGTAAAAAACAGGGTGTCCGTCTGATTTCGGTCAAATATATTTCAGATGGTGCCAACGACACCGCGCATTTGGACTGGGAAGACAATTTGTTATTGGGAGCTCAGAAATTATTAGCATTATTTGAAAGTATCTGAGGCTTTGATTCTGTCTTTTTCAATTCGGCGACCATAGAGTGCTATGGTCGTATGCCAAAATTACTCAGCTTTGAATAATGCAGACGGTGTTCGCGGGATCACGCCATACAGCATCATATGCACGGTATGTTGAATGACTCGTTGTTGCATACTGCGGTTACGTAGGGTTTTACCTGTTACCATTTCCATTTGCGTGGCAAAATCAGCATAGTTTTGTGTTAATGCCCAAATGTTGAGGATTAACAGCTCAGGGTCTATTTCAGTTGAAATTTTACCTTGCTCTTGCCAATTGCTAATGACTTTGGCTTTACGTTTGACCAACTTCTTTAAAGGCCCTTTGAGGATTTCCAAAATATGCGGAGCCCCTTGGATCACTTCTAACGCAAACAAGCGAGATGCTTTCGGTTGAGTCCGAGAAACCTCAATCTTTTGCAATAAGTAGTTGGTGATCGCTTCTTCCGGCTCTAAGTCAGCTTCTAACATCTGTAGTGGGGCTAACCATTTTTGTAAAACCGTCGTTAAAACTTCAACGTACAAAGCTTCTTTATTTTCATAGTAATAGAAAATATTCGATTTGTGCATTTCAGCAATCTGTGCGATTTCATCTAAGCTTGCTCCATTAAATCCATAGAGCGAGAAGACGTCTAGTGCAGCATTCAGCAGCTGGTGGCGTTTTTGAGTACTCTTTTTCTGTTCCATTCTCTAATTTAAAAAACAATAAAAAGGGGGAAGGACAAATTGTACGGCAAATCATCAGATTTGTGCACAAAGTGGAAATTTAATTTTTTGAATAATGATCATTTATTCTGTAGATTGGCTCTTAAATTGCGATAAATTCTAAAAGTTGTCCAATAAAATATAATTATATAAAAACTATTTTGTCTAAACTATATGAAATGATTCAATGTGAAGTGGTATGTTTTGATAAAAATAACGTGAAATTTATTACATTATTTAAACTAAAGTATGCTTAAGTCATATGACAGTCTTCTGCTTTTTTTACTGAAATTCAGCATAAAAAATCCTTAGCCCCCCAAGCTAAGGATTTTTTAGTCTACTTATGTGGCTAAAACCGCATTTAACACCTGCTGTTCAAGGGTATTGAACTGCATATCTTTGACACGAGGGCGGGGCAGGTCGACTTGAAACTCTTTGGCAATATGGCCACGGTCTAGCAAAATAATCCGATCGGCCAGTTGAACAGCCTCACTAACATCATGGGTGACTAAAATGGCGGTAAAGCCCTGTTCCGTCCATAATTTTTCAATCAAATTCTGCATGTCTAAGCGGGTTAAGGCATCGAGTGCTCCCAAAGGTTCATCGAGCAATAAAATCCGTGGTTTATGCGATAAAGCGCGTGCCAAAGCGGTCCGTTGACGCTGTCCCCCAGAGAGCTGCGAAGGCCAAAGTCCCGCTTTTTCTTTGAGTCCGACTTTTTCAAGCAAACCCGAGGCAGTGGCATGTTGTTGTTTCGGCAACCCCAGTTGTACGTTTTGTTCAATGGAGCGCCATGGTAACAGTCGTGGATCTTGGAACATGACCCGTATATCGTCTGCGGTAATCCCTTCGCGGAGGTGTCGTGCGGACTTAAACTTAATTTCGCCGTAGCTTTGTTGTTCTAAGTTGGCAATCAGGCGCAGCAGGGTACTTTTACCACAACCACTGCGTCCGACAATGGCTAAAAACTCACCCGGCTGAATATGCAGATCTAAGTCTTCAAGGACTTTAACTGAACCATAAAACTTATGCAGTTGTTCGATAATAATTTCGGCCCCAAGCACCGCTTGAGGGTTAATGTCTTGATTGTGATTTGGCGGCGACGGAATATTGGCATGGCGACCAAGGCTTAAATCAGTCATCTCAAACTCCTTATTTTTGGTATCCTGCATGCCAGCGCAGCAGGTATTTTTCTAATGTGACGGCCAGTACATCAGCCAATTTTCCAAGTAGGGCATACAGTAAAATCCCCACCAAAACGATGTCAGTCTGTAAAAATTCACGTGCATTCATGGTCATATAACCGATGCCGGCTTGGGCTGAAATGGTTTCGGCAACGATCAGCAGGACCCATACCAAACCCAGTGAAAAGCGTAGTCCGACTAAAATAGAGGGCATCGCACCCGGTAAAATAATTTCTTTATACAGTTGCCAACGGGTCAAACCATAGCTTTTCCCCATTTCAATCAGTTGTGGATCTACCGAACGTATGCCGTGATAGGTGTTGATGTAAATGGGGAAAAAGACCCCAACTGCAACCAAGAACAGCTTGGCGGTTTCATCAATCCCGAACCATAAGATCACCAACGGAATAAGTGCCAGTGCAGGAATATTTCGGATCATCTGTAGGGTGGTGTCGAGTAGGGTTGACGCCGTTTTCGATGAACCATTTAACAAACCCAGAAATAGCCCTAAACCCCCACCCACCAATAGGCCGAGTAAGGCACGGCCTGCACTGACTTGCACATGCTTCCATAGTTCACCACTCAGTAGCAGGTGCCAAAAAGCAGTAACTACTGCCGTTGGTGCAGGTAAAATCCGATTTTCTAAAAGTCCCGTGCTGGAGGCAATTTGCCAAAGCACAATCAAGCCGATAGGAAAGAGCCAAGGCAGCAATAGCTGCCCTAACTGAGTTCCACGTGAAACCTTTTCCTGCTGGAGGGTTTGCACTGAAACGATTTTGGACATTAGGCAGGCTCCTGAATCACTTTTGTTTTTTTGTTTTCATCGGGTGTGTAGTTGTTTGCCACAATCTCACCAAAGGGGCCTGTTAAATTTGGTTGTGCTAACTTTGCTTGAGTTTCGAGCGGCAGGAGTGGAAACACCAACTCGGCAAAACGAATCGACTCTTCAAGATGTGGATAGCCTGAGAAAATAAAGGTGCTGATGCCCAAGTCGGCATATTCTTGAATACGGGCTGCAACCGTTTCAGGGTCACCGACCAATGCCGTACCTGCACCCCCACGAACCAGACCTACGCCAGCCCAAAGGTTTGGGGACACTTCAAGTTTGCTGCGGTCACCATTGTGTAGTTCAGCCATGCGACGTTGACCGACCGAGTCCATGCTCTTAAATTTGGCCTGTGCCGCAGCAATGGTGGCATCATCGACATATTGAATGAGCTCTTCCGCCGCTTGCCATGCTTGTTCATTGGTTTCACGCACAATCACATGCAGACGAATACCATAGTTGAGCGTACGACCTTTGGCTTCAGCTTTGGCACGGACAGTGTCAATTTTGTCTTTAACAGCAGCAGGGGGTTCGCCCCATGTGAGATAAGTATCGACCTGATCAGTGGCTAACTCGATGGCATCATCCGATGAGCCGCCAAACCAAAGTGGAGGGTAGGGTTGTTGCACAGGTGGATATAGCAGTTTGGCATCATCTACCTTTAGACGTTCGCCGTGAAAGGTAAAGCTTTCACCTGTATGGGAGCGGGTTAAAATCTCACGCCAAATTTTGACGTATTCATTGGCAGTTTTATAGCGAGTGGAGTGGTCTTCATAAACGCCATCGCCTTGCAGTTCTTTTTCATCGCCACCTGTCACCAAGTTCAATAAAACCCGACCATTGGAGAGACGGTCAAAGGTGGCTGCCATCCGTGCAGCCAGTGCCGGAGTGGTCACGCCTGGACGCAGTGCAACTAGGAATTTTAATTTTTTTGTGGCATCAATCAGGCTGGCTGCGGTCAACCATGGGTCTTCACATGAACGACCTGTTGGAATCAGCACACCTTCATAACCCAAATTATCCACGGCAACCGCAATCTGTTTCATATAGGCATGGTCCACTTGACGAGCACCTTTGCTGGTACCTAAGTAGCGACTGTCACCGTGAGTTGGGATAAACCAGAAAATTTTCATTTTAAAAAATCCTTAGATAGAGTCGTTTAAGGTTTGCTCGGTGCAACCCAAACGGTACTTTGAACTTGAATGTGTTTCGGAATGAGCTGGACTTGTTGGAACAAATCCGCAATTTGTTGTTGTGCTTGCACCACTTCAGGCGTCAGGGTTTGAATTGGTGAAGGCTTCAGACGTTTGTCGATGACGCGTTGGGCAATAGAGGGCTGTAAACCCGTACTTTGGGTATAGACGGAAAGTGCTTGCGCTTGGTTTTTTAGCACCCATTGATCGGCCTGATTCAGCCCATGAATGAACTGAGCCGTGGCCTCAGGATAGGTCTGAATGAACTTGGGGTTGCCAATATAAAAAGAATAGGTTTGCGGAAATGCTGTGCCATCAATCAAGACTTTGGCATGTGCATCTTGCTCTGCTGCACTGAGGTAGGGTTCCCAAATGGCCCATGCATCGATGGATTGTTTATCAAACGCGGCACGCGCATCCGCAGGGGGCAGCCAAATCGGTTGAATGTCCTGCCAACTGAGTCCTGCTTTTTGTAAGACTTTCGCCAGTAACTCATGTGCGCTTGAACCGCGTTGAACCGCAATCCGTTTGCCTTTTAAGGCCTGTATTGAATCAATGGAACTATTTTTAGCAATCAACAGCGCTTGAGCATTGGCTGGAACTTGCTCATAGCCGACATAACTGAGTTCTTTGTCAGCAGCTTGAGCAAAGATCGGTGGGGTATTGCCCACAGAGCCAAAATCAACTGCACCGACGGCCAAGGCTTCTAGCATTTGTGGGCCAGCGGGGAACTCTTTCCATTCAATTTTGGCTTGAGGAAATTGTTGCTCAAATAATTTTTGCTCACGTGCGACCAACAGGTTCAAAGACGACTTTTGATAGCCAATCGACAGGGTTTTAACTGGATCTGCTGCCTGCTTTTCAGAAGTACTTGTTGCTGCCGTGTCTTGCTTTTGGCATGCCCCGAGTCCAAGACTCAAGGTGACGATGCCAATACTGGAAACTGTTTTAAGTGTTTTCATGATGATCTCGTTATTTTTATTTAATAATGGCTGCGTCAATATTCAGCTTGTTCGGAATGAGTTTTTGTTGATAGAAAGCATCCGCAACGTACTGCTGTTTTTTTGCGACTTCGGCTGAAATGGGTTGAACGCCAAAGCCCATACGACCAATCGAGGTTTGTAAAATGTCTAAAGACAAGCCTGTCGGTTTTTCTAACAATTTGGCTGCTTGTTGTTGATTCTGTTCGACCCACTGTGTGGTGGTGTTGAGTTCATTCACGACCGTTTTTAAAACTTCTGGATGGGTTTCGGCAAACTTACGATCGGCCAAATAGAACTGATGATTACTGACTAAGTTTTCTCCGGTAGCAATCACACGTGCTGAGATTTGGTGTTCAGCGGCAGCAAAGAAGGGATCCCAAATGACCCAAGCATCAACTGCACCACGTTCAAATGCGGCACGTGCATCCGATGGCGGAAGATACACCGCTTCAATATCAGAAAGTTTCAGGTTATTCGCTTCTAACACTTTGAGTAGCAGGTAATGCACATTTGAACCTTTGTTGAGTGCAATCCGTTTGCCTTTTAAATCTTGGATGCTTTGAATCTTTGAGTCTTTTTGTACGATCAGTGCTTCTGCTTTAGGTGCAGCAGGTTGGTTGGCAATGTAAACCAAGTTCGAATTTGCAGCTTGTGCGAAAATCGGAGGCGCTTCCCCCGCTTCACCAAAGACCACACTGCCGACATTTAAGCCTTCGAGGAGCTGTGGACCTGCAGGAAACTCGACCCATTTCACTTGGACATTTTGTGCTTTAAGCGCCGTTTCTAAAGCGCCACGCTCTTTGACGATGGGCAAAATGCCATATTTTTGAAAGCCAATATTGAGTGTGACGGTTTCAGCTTCTTTTTTCCCACATCCAGATAACATCATGGCACCCACGACTGCTGCAGAAAGAACGCTTGTTTTGATCCAGAACTGTGCTCGAGAAGTGCTCATGTGTTTCATAACTCCAAATAAATAAGGTGAGTGAGTTGGTGAACACATACGCTAATGGGCATTTCTTTTCAGAAAAAATAAGAAATCGGGCTTTAGACATGAAAAAAAAAGATAAAAACAAAAGTGCAAAACTTATGTAAAAAACAGCAATATAAAAAACATAAAATATAAAATTTATTGAGATTAACTTATTGATATTTATTATTTAAAAGGTATTTTTATTTTTGGAATAAGCTTAGTGTTTCACTCAATATAGATTTGAGCGATTTTTGCGGTGTTTTCTAGATAAAGATATCCATAATCCTGCAAAAGCCACTTAAAGTGGCTTTTTAAAGACGAGCGAGTTGCGCTGATAGTTGTATAAGGCTTGGCGTGCATTGGGAAGTTCATCGACATTGGCCGTTTCAAAGCCATGTTCTAAGAACCAATGTGCAGTACGTGTGGTCAGTACAAACAACTGTTGAATGCCCATACTGCGGGCTTTACCTTCGAGATAATGCAAAATTTGGCTGCCGCGATTAGATTTGCGATAGCTAGGATCGACTGCGACACAGGCAATTTCGGCACTGCGGATTTCACCCTCTGCCGCTGGCAGTGGGTAGAGGGCAGCACAGGCCAAGATCATGCCATCACGTTCAATCACCGCAAATTGGCCAATTTCGTTTTCGAGACGTTCACGTGAGCGATAAACCAAAATGCCTTCTTCTTCAAGTGGGCGTAATAGGTTAATCAGCCCGCCGACATCTTGAATGTTGGCCATACGGACTTCTTCATAATGGGCATCGGTAATCATGGTGCCCGAACCATCACGCGTGAAGAGCTCCTCAACCAAGGCACCATCATAAGCATAGGAAATCAGATGGACGCGATGGACGCCATCCGTCGAGGCTTTTTTGGCACCGCGTAAATGCACGGCAATGTCTGGATTCGAATCTTGGTATTTCTCAATTTGTGCATCGAGCTTGTGTGGCGAAATTTCGCGTTGCAACTGACCATGTTCATTGAGCAGACCATGTTGTTTGCCCAAGAAAATCAGTTTATCCGCTTTAAGATGAATCGCTGTACGGGTCGCCACTTCTTCAGCCAGCAGATTGAATACTTCGCCTGTGGTGGAATAGCCAGTTGGCCCGAGCAGCACAATATTGTGATTATCCAAATGGCGTTGAATGGCATCGGTATCGACCGTACGGACTTCGCCGGTTAACTGAAAATCGACCCCATCGCGAATGCCATAGGGCTTGGCTGTGACAAAATTCCCTGAAACCACATCAATGCGTGCGCCATACATCGGTGAATTGGCCAGTCCCATCGACAGTAAGGCTTCAATTTGTAAACGAATCGAGCCCACCGCGTTCATTACACAGCCCAACGATTCTCGGGTGGTGACGCGACGATACTGATGAAATGGCGTTTGTAGTTGGCTTTGTTTTAAGTTGTGGTTGATTTGCGGACGCGCTCCATGCACCAAGATCAGGCGAATCCCGAGTGAATGCAGCAGGGCAATGTCGTGAATAATATGTTGAAAGTTATCATGCTGAACGGCTTCACCATCGAACATAATCACAAAGGTTTTATTACGGTGAGCATTGATATAAGGCGCAGAATGTCGAAACCAATGCACATACTGCAAAGTTGTACTGTGATGTGTTTCGATCGAATTCGTTTGCATGCCTGTCTCAAAATGAACTGCTTAGCATGATTTTAATCAAAAAATGCAGAAGAGGAAGTCTTAAATAGAAAAACACCTGAAGCAATGTTCAGGTGTTCTATCGGTTTTGTGACACCAGCCAGAATTAACCGATAATACGCAGGATACGGTTATTACGTTCATTGACTAAAACATAGTCACCATTGACCTTATACCATTGTTGGTAGCGTCCAGTGTTGGGTAGGCGACGTGCTTCTCGGTCACTGACATGATAACGCGATGAGTCATAGCCGCGTGGCAAAGTTTGACCTGAGCGCCAGTCACGGCTTGGGTTAACACGTTTGTTTTGGTAGCGGTTGTCATTGTCCCAACGACGGTCATCGCGATGATCCCAGCGCGAGTCATGAGCATGCGCGCGGTCATAGTATTGTGGTGCTGCCATTGCAGATGTGGCCATGAGCGCGCCTAAAGAGAGTGTGATTGCAGTCAGAATTTTTTTCATTGCTTTCGTCCAGTATTAGTCTTGTTTCGATTATTCAAAATTAGCGAATAACTCTAGAGAAAGCGTGAGGGCTATTTAGGTGAATTGTGAAATGTATGAAGAGACTGAGGAGATTGTTGTTTTTCTGCAATGCTTGCAAACAAAAGCTTTGGCACATAAAAAACCTGAAACAACGCCTTCCATGCTGTGCCTGACTGTGGTCTCTTAAGAGGAGTATGCAGTCGTACTAAAGCGGGTGAAAGGGTGTTGATTCAGGTCTCAATAATAATGTCGCTGAGTTGTACAAAATGAAGCGCAGATTAAAGCCCCATAATGCGCAGAATATTGTTGCTGTCTGCGTCGACTAAGATGTAGTCATTGTTGATTTTGTACCACTGCTGGTTTCGGTTTGGCTTTGGAAGATTATGGTCTTTATATTCGACTTTATAGCCGTTACCACGGTAATGCTGTGGCATGACATAACCTTGTTGCCATTTATGCTGTTGTAAACGTTTGACACCGCGCTCTTCGCGCATACGTCGACGATCTTGCTGATCGTCATCATCTGAATCGCGAAAGTCACGTCCGCGTGGCTCATTGCCATAGCGTGGATGATCGTGGTCAAACTGAGGGGCAGCAGTACTGAGACTGCTTGCCATCAAAGCACTGAAAGAGATTGCCAATACTGTCAAAATCTTTTTCATGTTGAATCCTCATTAAGGTAATTTCATTCTTTCCTATAATGTACGAAAAAAATGCAGAGAAACTGTGAAGATGAATTGGGTATTTATTAACAAATGCAGAGATATTAAGAAGATTATGCCCAATTCTAAGCCTGAATTAAATCATCAATTGCGCCAAAGTCCAAAGAGATGCTTTTAATTCTTGAATAATAGGTGATGATATATGTGAAGAAAATAACATAGGTAGTGAGTTTTATAAAAACTTTAGATGATAGATCTCTACATTCAAGCTATAAGCTGAGTATAGAGAGCAGAAAATTATTATTGGATTTGGAAAATTTGCAACTAACAATCACATTTGTAGGATGTATGAATTTGATTATTAACAAATATTAGTAATGAAAAATACGTTTATCCAAAGGTATTTCTATACCAATCGATGCACCAGCATCATTACCATGTAAATCAGAATCACTGAACCAACCATTAATTTTGATTGGTACAAATGGTCTTAAGTAATGTGACCATGTTAAATCGATAGCTTTAATATCATCTGTTTCAGGAAAGGCTGCATTGGTAATACGGCCAGATTGATTTACCTTCGCAAACAATAATCGACCATTAAGACGGTTCATTGCATCGAATCGAATATCTCCACCTACAGAAATCATCTCACCATCACCACCCATAGCATGCCCCAATGGGAAACCATGTTGGTAATAACCATCGGTATAAGTTGAATGATTATATGAAACCCCTAACGCGTCACGATTGGTACGAGTATCAGCCCATTCTGTATAAATTTGATATGTCATGTTTTTAAAAGATGACGAATAATCTACACCCGCAAGATACATTTTTTTAGAAGGTAAGCCCCCAGCTTCATCTTCACCTATATATTGTCCATACAGACTCATAGGTACATTCAACAACTGCTGAAAATTCAATCGAGCATCAAAACCAGCAACTTGGTTAGATGGATCCGGTTCACCAGTCCCGCCATTGTCTTTATTTCCGACAAAAGCATCCCATAATGAACTTAAACTTTCAGGACGACCTTCTCCGCCCCATTGAAAAGTACGGGAAGCGCCTAATTCTAAATAAGGTAAAGGTTGTGCTGTAAGACGTAAACCTACTAATTTAGCATCAGGCACAGCAGAATAATCATCTAATTGACCAGCAAATGCTTGATACTGCCAAGGGCCAATCCATGACAACCATTTTGTTTCAAAAGCTGATTGATCTGCACGCTGAGCCGTAAACCCATAGACTGGACGGCTTGCGTCGCCACGAATTAAGCTACCATCATGTCCTGGGCCCCAATATGTTGGTATCTGACCTGCAACTACCCATTGATTCCACAATTTTCCTGCAATATATGAACCTTCAGCATTTACATCATGGCCATTATCAATTTGAGGGTCTTTTTCTCCATTAACTCTAAGTCGAACATCCCAATTTTCACCACCAGCATTAAATTCCAAACCTGCTTGGTACTGTACTTTTTCTTGATCACCAAAAGCTTGCGGAATTTCTTTTTGATCACTCTCAGCAAATAAACGTGCTTTAAACATCGTGTTCTCACGATCGAGATGAGCTCGCACTGACTCAATAACTTTTTGCTGAGCAGGAGTCGCAACTTTAGCCTGAGACAATACTCTTTGAATTTCATCACCGCTCATTGGCCATGTAGATGTGCTAATTTGAATCACACCCTGCTGATTTAACCAGTTTAGATCCGTTCTTAAATTTTGATCATTTAAAACGAGACCTTGAGCAAAGATACTCGTTGTTGCACCCATTAGCACAGCGATTGCAAGTGTTTTTTTTAGAAACATTCCGTTTTATTCTCAGGACTTAAAGCTAAGTGTTACCTTATTTTTTTTATGTCTTCTTTTCAAGCTTTACTATTTAGTAATGTTGTAAAATTTTAAATTTTCACATAAAACGTTACAATAGTGTTTGGAGCTTCACTGCCAAGCTGAGTGTTCAACTTGGCTGATTCGGCTTAATAAGCGTAGTTGAGGTCGGTATAATCACTCAATGACTTCTGCACATGCGCTTGGATAAATTCACGTACATCGGCTGCAGTCATCGGTTCACCATTTTTGCTGATGGCATGCTCAATGTCGGGCTGACCTTCAATTTTGATGCGATAAACAAAGCTTTTCTTGGCTTTGTATTGTTCATCATTCTTAGCAATGACCGTGACGTAGTGATAGCTATGTTCAAAGTTCAAGTCGGTATGGGCAAAAACAAACTGGTCGAAAAGTTTCAGTGTGGCGCCATTTTCCAGGGCTTGAAGTTCCTCCACAATACTGGCTTCAAACTTCATTCCATATTTTTCTGAAATCGGCTGTTGGTCAATCAACAGGCTAACCATACCATCTTCAGTGGGTTGTACAGTGATGTTGCTCAAGTCCGTCATGGCATATGCTTCAAAAATGGAGTTGGGCATCAGTATCCGCAAAAATTGAAAAAAGACAACCTTTTCTGAACTTGAGATCATGTTGCAGATGACTAAGCTTCAGTTTGATACATAAAAAAAGGAAGCCGAAGCTTCCTCTTGAGTGACACATTTTAGTCTTGTGCATCAATACTTTGACCATTCATATGTAAACTATCATCGCCCATCAGGTACAGATAGGCAGGCATGATATTTTCAGGCGTTGGCAATGTTTTTGGATCTTCATCGGGATAGGCTTTTGCACGCATTGCAGTGCGGGTCGCCCCCGGATTGATACAGTTAAAGCGGATATTCGGTGAGGTATTTTCTTTGGCAAACAGTTGGCTGACCGCTTCAATCGCGATCTTAGACACCGAATATGCGCCCCAACGTTCACGCGTTTCACGTCCGACACCTGAGCTGGCAAAAACTACGGAGGCATGCTCAGATTTTTTCAGAAGTGGCATTAGCTCTTGAGTCATAACGAATGGCGCACGCAAGTTGACGGCCATGACATCATCCCAGACATCGACAGGATAATTTTCCAGTTCGGTGCGCTCACCTAAAATGCCCGCATTATGCAAAATGCCATCTAGGCGCCCAAATTGGCGCTCTAAAGTGTCGACCAATAATTCATAATCACGAGGAGAGGCGCTCGACAGCTGCAAGGGTAAAATTGCAGGTTGCGGCGCACCTAAGCCTTCAATTTCATCATAAATGACTTCGAGCTTATTTAAGGTACGTCCATGCAGCACTACAGTTGCGCCGTGTAGGGCATAACTTAATGCAGCAGCACGACCAATACCATCGCCCGCACCTGTAATTAAGATGATGCGATCTTTGAGCAGATCGGGGCGAGGTTGATATTCTGAATATTTCATCATTACCTCCTCGTTATTTTGATTTTTTAATTGTGATCAAGTCAGTGAGTTGGACGGTGTAGTTTGACTCACAAGAGACTGAATAACATCGTCCAATTCAGCCACAGTCTTCACTATACAATCTGCTTGCCACGCTGTTAAGTCATCTTTGTGCGCGAATGGTAAATAACCATAAGCCGCCAAAATGGTATACATTTGTGCGTTACGACCCGCATCGATGTCACGTGGATGATCGCCGACATAGATACAGTCTTGAGGTGCAATCGCGATGTGCTTGGCAGCCAAATACATCGGCTCAGGATCAGGCTTGGTCTGTGAGACATCCTCTGGGCAGACTAAAACCGCACAGCGCTCTGTCAAATTCAGCGCATCTAATAATGCTTCACTGAGCCAGCGCGGTTTATTGGTGACGATGCCCCAAGGAATCTCTTGGTTTTCAAGTTTTTCAAGTAGCGGATACATGCCCGAAAACAGGTCAGTATCTACTGCGATATCGGCACCGTAGGTATCTAAAAAACGCTGACGATGTGCCAGAAAAACCGGGTCTTCGACTTCCAGTTCTGGATAAACCAATTTCACCATCGCCCGTGCACCTTCAGAGACTTGGCTGCGGATCAGGTCTGCATCGACCACAGCGACGCCTTTTTCACGGCACATGTCTTGAATAATGCGAATAAAGTCGGCGGCAGTGTCGATCAGTGTGCCGTCAAGGTCGAATAAGACGGCTTTCATGCAGCACCTTCTTTGACGGTATAGACCATGTAATTGACATCGACATTCGGCGCTAACCAATAGCGTTTGGTCAAGGGGTTGTAATGTAAACCCGTCATGTCTTTCAGTTTGAGCCCTGCGCCGCGAATATCATGTGCCAGTTCTGAGGGCTTAATGAATTTTTGATAATCGTGGGTGCCTTTGGCTAACATGCGCAGTACATATTCAGCGCCAATAATGGCAAACAGGTAGGCTTTGGGATTACGGTTAATGGTGGAGAAGAATACATGACCACCTGGTTTCACCAGTTTATGGCAGGCTTCAATGATTGAGGCTGGATTGGGTACGTGTTCCAACATTTCCATGCAGGTCACAATATCGTATTGTCCTGCTTGTTCTTCTGCGAGCTGCTCCACTGGAATTTGGCGATATTCGATATGCTCAACACCTTCTTGTTCTGCATGTAAACGTGCCACATTCAGGGGGGCTTCGCCCATATCAATGCCGAGCACATCTGCACCACGACGTGCCATACTTTCAGCTAAAATTCCGCCACCACAGCCGACATCAAGAACTTTTTTCCCATTGAGTCCACCTGCATGTTCATCAATCCAGTTTAAGCGTAGTGGGTTGATCATATGTAAAGGGCGGAACTCCGAGTGCTGATCCCACCATATGGCAGCAAATGCTTCAAATTTGGCAATTTCTTGTGGATCAACATTCAGTTGCGACATCGTCGGCACCTCAATTTAAGTCATGATATTTAAAACGTTCAATAGGGCTTAGTGTAGCGTTTATTCTAGAAAAAGCGATAAAAGCCTGAAAAAAGTTCACAGAATGAAAACGAATTTGGCATATTTGATTTATAGTATTTGCATAAACTTATCATAATGATTTTGAGGACAATAAGTTCAATGAAAAAACTCCTTTTGAGTGGCTTAGCAACCGCTGTTTTCGCTATTTCTGGTAGCGCATTGGCTGCAAATTTTGTGGCAGGTCAGGACTATATCGTCGTACCAACACCTGTACAGGTGGAAGTGCCAGGAAAAATTGAAGTCCGCGAATTCTTTTGGTATGGCTGTGGTCACTGTTTTAAACTTGAACCGCATATGCAGACTTGGTTGAAAAAACTACCGAAAGATGTGCGTTTCGTGCGTACCCCAGCAGCCATGAATCCAGTGTGGGAACAAGCGGCGCGAGCTTATTATGTGTCTGAGGCCTTGGGTGTACGTAAAAAGACTCACCTGACGTTATTCCATGCCATTCATGATCAAAATCAACCAATTCTAGAGCAACCTGCTTTAGCCAAGTTCTATACTCAGTTTGGTATTCCAGAAGCGAAATTTAACAGTACTTATAAATCATTTGCGATCACTTCAAAAATTGCACAAGCACAAGACTTAGCCAAGCGCTATCAACTCAGTGGTGTTCCTGCGGTGACGGTGAATGGTAAATATATTGTGCAAGGTGAAGATGCTAAAGTGACTCAAGTCGTGGATTACTTGATTGAAAAAGAACGTGCTGCAAAATAAGCTGAATCTGTTTTAAGTCCTTATTAAGTTAAAAAAGCCTGCTGATGCAGGCTTTTTTATGGGTTAACAACGTTTATTGCACAGCTGATGCTGGCTGCAATAAATCCTCATAACGCAGCTCAATTTTTCTTAAGGTTTTTAAGCGCCAAAGTTGATGACGGGCTTCGGCTTCATAGCCATTAAAGGCCAAGAGTTTGGCAAATTTGGTCAAATCATAGGGGATCGGGTAGTTCAGCACCATTTCCTCATAGTCACGAATTTGCTCAGGGCTGACTTTGCTGTATGGATTTAACTGAATCCATTCAATGCGGCGGTTAAACTCCGACAGCAGTAAAATGTGATCTTGATTGGTGAACTTTTCAGGGGTGTGTTCATAACGAGAAGCTTGATTCAGCTTTGGTACCATCAACTCATAGTCACGAATAATCAGTGCGACCAAGACCACACAGACAGTAAATGTGATCGGCATGGCAAAGCTCGGTAAAGTCCACGTTTTCACTTTTTGCTGAGATTGAATAATGCCTAGAATCAATCCGATTGGCAGCAAGAAATAAGCGTAGAACAACGGAAATTCGAGCATACCGTGAATCAGTAAAGCGCCGACCATCAGAAGGCCAATCACAGATTCGAGCGATGTCGCATGCTTTTGCAGTTGATAGCCCCAATAGCTGAGATAGGCAAAAAATGGAATCGCAATCACTAATCCATTCCACACAATAAAGTCGAGAATGAAGTTGTGCGCACTTTTCACCCAAACGGGGCCTTGGAACTGATCACTGATTAGGGTGTAAGCCACACTGGTTTGATGCCAACCATAGCCAAACCAAGGTCGCTCAGCAATGGCATGGAGCATCTGTTGCCAAATGGCAAGACGCGACATATCGCCCGTTGCTCGCGCAACTGCATCACGGGTTTGGGTCACTTCGACATTAGACAGCTGAGCCAACAGGTGATTGAGCTGTGGAATAAACGCAGTAAATGCAATGAACAACGCAAACCATGCGAGGGCACTATACCACTTCAGTTGAACCACACCCTTGTACTGTTGATAGAGTAAATAGAGTAGTACACAAATGCTTGCGACCCATGATGTACGGGACTGACTCAGGGCTACCGCAAATAACATCAATGCAGCACTGACGCACAGCAGAATCGAGTTGAATTTTTTCTTTTCAAATAGGTACAGTGTGCCGAGTAAGGACAGAATCAGAAAGCTCGCCATATTGTTCGGCTGAGCAAAGTTGGCATAAGGACGATCGCCTTTTAAGGCAGTCATGCCGGGAATGTACTGTTCAATATTGAGCCATTGGCAAGTGGCGATGAGCGCTGTTACCAGACCGACTGACCAAAATACAGTACACAGACCACTAAATAATTGCTCACGTTCCAAGGGTTTTTGGCTCAGGTTAAAACCTAAAACCATACTCAGCCAAAATGCAAAGATATATAAGCCACACATCAGTGCTTTGCTGAAAAAGAACAGCTCGCCAAAACCGTACTGAATGAAGGGCACCAGACTCAATAGCAATAGTGGCAGACTCACTTTCGGGAGCAAGAGTTTTTCTTTTAAAAATAAGGCAGAGAGTGCAAATAAAGATAAAAATGCAAACAATTCACCTGTATAGGTGACCCAAGGTCGATAATGAATGGGCAATAGCCATGCCAAGGCAATACAGACACTCGCCGCTAAAAAAAGAAAAAAACGCATAGGAGCTACAGATGAAAAAACTGGCTCTATGATAGTGAAAAAGCATCCAAGTTTGAGCAAAGCGCATTAAAAATTTTGTAATACACCAAAATTGCGTCTGCGAGCGGCTTAATGCAAAGTCGGATTGGCGTGTTTGGTTTGAGCAGATGGTCGTTGCCAATTGGAGATTCCACGGAACATGAGTTGAATCTGCACGATGGTTTGCAGTTTAAATGCAGCCTGCTGCTGTTGGAGTTTCTCGGGAGCCACATCTCGACTCAAACCAATCCAGCGCATGGCCCAGTTAAAGGAGGCATCCATTAAAATATTGGCCAATACTTTGAGGTCTTCGCTGTCATGAATATGTTGCATGCTTTCAATACGGGTTAATTCATGGGCGAAGTCATCGATTAAAAAGGCAATTTCTCGCTCAACGGCTGCACGGATCAAGGCAGAACCACCCCAACGTTCTCCAATCAAGAAAATCCACTGTTCAGGATGTTGCTCTACAGCATGAAAAAATAGGTCTAGACTATGCTCAATCGTAGCATGTGGACCATAAACATAGCTTTGTCCCAATTGCGTCAACATACTTTTGATGTGGAGCGCCGCTTGATCGACCAGTTCAAGTCCTAACTCATCCAAATCATTAAAGTGGCGATAAAAAGCGGTCGGTACTAAACCCACTTGGCGAGTGACTTCACGGAGACTAATGCGAGCAAAGGAACGTCCAGAGGTGCTGAGTTGTAATGCAGCATTCAGCAAAGCTTGGCGGCTTTGTTGTTTACGTTCTTCCCGAATCGACATAGATGATTGCCTCAGCCTCTTTTAAGCTTCAGTTTAACAAAGAATATGGATGGGTAGGGAAGCAGGCGATCAATTACAAATGCAATGCAGTCAGACAAATGCTTTGGGTCTGCTTCTGCTATACTATGCGCCAACCTATTTAGTCAGATGAAGGGCGTATTATGCGTATCGACCAACGAACATTAGATCAATTACGTGATGTCACCATTACTCGTAACTACACACGTTATGCGGAAGGTTCGGTATTGGTTGAGTTTGGTCATACCAAAGTTCTTTGTACGGCAAGTATTGATAACTCAGTACCACGCTTTTTAAAAGGCAAGGGTCAGGGCTGGGTAACCGCTGAATATGGCATGTTGCCACGTTCGACGCATACCCGTAGTGACCGTGAGGCTGCGCGTGGTAAGCAAAGTGGTCGTACTCAAGAAATCCAACGTTTGATTGGCCGTAGTCTACGTGCCATGGTGGATTTAAAAAAACTCGGTGAAAACACCATCACCATCGACTGTGATGTGATTCAGGCAGATGGCGGTACACGTACTGCTGCGATCACTGGTGCTGCGGTGGCTCTCATTGATGCGATGAATACGTTGCTTGAGAAAAAGAAAATTAAGCAAGATCCATTAAAAGGCTTAGTGGCTGCAATTTCAGTCGGTATTTTCCAAGACGAAGTGCTTTTAGACTTGTGCTATGAAGAAGACTCAAACTGCCAAACGGATTTAAACGTGGTGATGACCCAAGCTGGCGAATTTATTGAAATTCAAGGTACGGCAGAAGATAAACCATTTACCCGTGTACAGTGCAATGCCATGTTAGAAATGGCGGAAAAGGGCATTCAAGAATTGGTGAAAAAACAGCAGCAAGCACTGGGCTGGTAAGTTTTAACCCAATAAAAAACGCACTTGAGAGTGCGTTTTTTATTGGGTGTGGATTGAATGCGAACTATTGGAATTAAGCATTAAAACGCATAGAAAGGTCGACTGCTTTGACATCTTTGGTCAATACACCCATCGAAATATAATCCACGCCTGTGGTTGCGACTTCACGCAAGTTGGCAATGGTGATATTCCCTGACGCTTCCAATTTACACCGTCCTGCAACATGCTTGACCGCATCAATCATTTGTTGCTGGCTAAAGTTGTCTAACATCACGATATCAGCTTGGGCTTCCAATGCTTGGTCTAATTCCGCCCAGGTTTCAACTTCGACTTCGACAGGTTTGCCTGGGGCAATTTGATGCGCTTTGGCAATGGCTTGAGCAATGCCACCCGCTGCCATGATGTGATTTTCTTTAATTAAAAAAGCATCGAATAAGCCTAAACGATGGTTTTGACCGCCGCCGACCGCGACAGCATATTTCTGGGCAATACGCAGACCCGGTAGGGTTTTACGGGTGTCGAGCAACTTGGTGTTTAAGCCATCGAGCTGTTTGACATATTCCGCCGTTTTGCTGGCCACAGCAGATAGTGTTTGTACAAAGTTGAGTGCAGGGCGTTCAACCGTAAGTAAGCTGCGTGCTGAACCCGCCAGTTTGAAAATGGTTTCATTGGCAAGAACTAGATCGCCATCGTTTTTTAGCCACGTGATTTGTACACTTGGATCAAAAGCTGCAATTAATGCATTGACCCAAGGCTGACCTGCAAGAATCATGTCTTCACGGCTAATAATGGTCGCAGTCGCTTGTTCATCTTCAGGTGTCAAAAGTGCCGTAATGTCACCATCACCGATGTCTTCTTGTAATGCCTGTTGAATATTCAGTTGAATAGATTGTTCAAGCAGTTGCTGCGATATGCTCATCCGATTGTCCGTATCTTTATAGAAGCCATGAAAATTGCGCAATATATTAGCATTTTTCCTGAAAAAGGCGTGAAAATTTCAGAATCAAACGCTGATCAATTTGAGAAATGACGGGGAAAGATTTAGCATGAGAGACATTAAAAAAGATTGCCCAAAGGGCGCAATGGGTTTGAGGAATAAAAATATGCAGGTCATTCCGTCGTTTCAAGTGCAAGCAGGGCAACTGCTGGGAGCGAGACAAATTCCATCGCCTAATTTTAACGCACGTCCTGCTGATACTGAGATTCAACTGATTGTCATCCATAATATCAGTTTGCCTCCCTCACAATTTGGTGGCGGCTATATTGAACAATTTTTTCAAAATCAATTGGATTGGTCAGTACATCCATATTTTCAAACTATTCAAGGCATGCAAGTCTCAGCGCATTTACTGATTTTAAGAAGTGGCGAAGTCTTACAATTTGTCAATTTTAACGACCGTGCATGGCATGCAGGACGCTCAAGCTATCTGGCCAAGAAAGAGTGCAATGATTATTCGATTGGCATTGAGCTTGAGGGCAGTGATGACTTGCCTTTTGAAGATGCCCAATATGAAACATTGGTACACGTGACGGCCTGTTTACAACAGGCCTATCCTCAAATTCAGCAGCATTTGGCAGGACATTCCGATATTGCGCCAGGACGTAAGACCGATCCAGGCCCATTTTTTGATTGGTTAGACTATCGAAATCGTTTGCAGCAGTTAAAAAGTCAATGAATTGAGAGTCGACAACAACATTAAACAATCAAATATTCGCTGAAGTTTCATTACAATAGCGGCAAATGAAAAACTAGGTGGATACGATGGCGCTGTGGCGGTCAACCGTAATTGTAAGTGCAATGACCATGCTTTCTCGGGTCTTGGGTTTGGTACGAGACATTGTCTTACTAAATGTCTTTGGTGCGGGGAAAGATTTCGATACCTTTGTGGTGGCCTTTCGTATCCCGAACTTCTTCCGTCGGCTATTTGCTGAGGGAGCATTCTCACAGGCGTTTATTCCAGTACTGACCGAATATAAAACTGGGCGTACCCATGCGGAAGTTCAGATTCTGATTAGCCGTGTCTTTGGTTGTTTAATGACGGTTATGACGGCTTTAACCTTCATTGCCATGGTTGCAGCTCCAGCGGTGCTATATATCTATGCACCGGGTTTCCATGCCGATCCAGAGAAGTTCGACCTCGCGGTTTCAATGTTCCGCCTCACCATTCCTTATTTATTGTTTATGTCGTTGACGGCATTTGCCAGCAGTATTTTAAATAGTTATGGTTCCTTTGCTTCGCCCGCCTTTTCACCAGTATTGCTGAATGTTGCGATGATTGCGGGGGCATGGTGGCTGACGCCGTATATGGCAGAACCGATTATGGCACTCGGTTGGGCGGTGATTGCTGCGGGTGTATTGCAACTGGCGATCCAAATTCCTGAACTTTGGCATAAAAAGTTACTGATTCCGCCGAAAGTTGATTTTAAACATGAAGGGGTGGATCGCATCATGAAATTGATGCTGCCTGCGCTATTTGGTGTTTCTGTCACGCAAATCAACTTACTCCTGAACACCATTTGGGCTTCGTTTATGCAAGACGGTTCAGTGTCATGGTTGTACAGTGCGGAACGTATGACTGAATTACCTTTGGGCTTGATTGGGGTAGCGATTGGTACGGTGATTTTACCCGCATTGTCGACCCGTCATGCAGAGCAAGATATGTCGAAGTTCCGTGGCATGATGGATTGGGCTGCGAAGGTCATTGTTTTGGTGGGGGTGCCGGCTAGTATCGCGCTGTTTATGTTATCGACCCCCATTATTCAGGCCCTATTCCAACGCGGACAATTTACCCTTGAAGATACACAAATGACGGCTTTAGCACTGCAATGTATGAGTGCTGGGGTGATTTCATTTATGTTGATTAAAGTCTTTGCCCCTGGGTTTTATGCGCAGCAAGACACCAAAACGCCAGTCCGTGTCGGTTTAATGGCCGTTGCCGCAAATGCGATTTTAAACGTGGTGTTTATTGGCTTCTTTAAACTGATTGACTGGCAGGCAGAGCATATGGCTTTGGCTTTAGCCTCTTCAGGTTCTGCTTTGGTGAATGCGGGGATGTTGTATTTCTATCTACACAAGCGCGATATTTTCCGTTTTGGCGCACACTGGAAAAAACTGTTTATCCAGTTTGGTATTTCTAACGCCGTGATGATTGTGGCTTTGTGGTATGCATTGACTTGGTATAATGGTGATGTGTCACAGTGGATTCGCGTTGCCGAAGTGATCGGGCTGTGCGTGGTCGGCGTTGTGGCTTATGCGGTTGGTTTGCTCTTTACTGGGTTTAGACCACGTCATCTCAAACATGAAGCATAAAACAAAGCAGTACTTTTTTTATATTGCAAGCAAAGTGCGTAGCTTAAAAAAAGCACGGCTTGATTGAAGAATAGATTGAAATTAATAAAAAGCCTGATCACGAAGATCAGGCTTTTTATTTTGTATATAGCATTGCCTTTGCATTGCTGCCTTATTTTGGCAACACTTCAATCAGTTCCACATCAAAAATCAAGGTGCTATTCGGTTCAATCACATCGCCTGAACCAATTTGGCCATAGCCCAGTTTAGCGGGAATAAAGAAACGATATTTTGCGCCTTCTTTCATTAGCTGTAAGCCTTCAGTCCAACCTTGAATCACTTGGCTGACTTGAAACTCCGCAGGCTGTTGGCGTGCAATCGAGCTGTCAAAAACAGTTTGATCAATCAAACGTCCTTCATAATGGACTTTGACTTTGCTGTTGGCCTTAGGTGACTTGCCTTGGCCTTGTTGTAAAACCATATATTGCAGACCTGAAGCCGTGGTTTTCACCTCGGGTTTTTTCGCATTTTCAGCTAAAAAGGCTGCACCAATTTTGGCATTTTTATCAGCCAGTTGTTTAACTTCTAATAACTGTTTTGCCTCGGCTTGGCGTTTATATTGGGTGAGTACTCGCGCCATGTCTTCATCGCTTAATGACGCAGCTTGGCCTTTAGATGCTTCACGTAACCCTTGCACAAAAGCATCGAGATCTAAATCTTGAATTGACTCGGCATTGCTCCGACCCATGAGATAGCCAAAGCTATAACCGACTTGTTGGTTGATGCTGCTTTTATTATTAATCGGTGCTGCAAAAACAGGTGTAGAAAGTAACAAGCCACAGAGTAATGTTGTTTGAATTTTCATATCGTATTCTCAATAAAAAGAGGAGAGCAAAAGCTCTCCTTTGATTGACTTGTCTTATTTTACTTTGATCAGTTCAACATCAAAAATAAGCGTGCTGTTGGCTGGGATCATGCCGGGTACACCTTGTGGGCCGTAGCCTAAGTTAGAAGGGATGTAAAGTGTCGCTTTCCCACCTTCTTTCATGAGTTGTAGACCTTCAGTCCAACCCGGAATCACTTGGTTTAAAGGAAACTCAATCGGTTCGCCACGTTCAAGCGAACTATCGAAGACTTTACCGTCGACCAGTTGGCCTTTGTAATGCACGGTCACGACAGAGCTGGCAGTGGGTTGCTTGCCTGTGCCTTCTTGCGTAATTTTGTACTGTAAGCCTGACGCTGTGGTTTTCACCCCAGGTTTTTTCGCATTTTCAGTTAAGAAGCTGTCACTGGTTGTTTGTGCTTGCTTCGCATCATTGGCCTGTTTTTGCTGCATTTCTTGTTGGAACTGCTCATAGGCTTGTTTTAATTCTTCTTCGCTATAGGCAGGTTGGCTACGAGCATGACCGGCACGGACACCCGTTACAAAACTGTTAATATCGAGTTCTGGTGGAGTTTGATGAGCAACCTCATAACCCAGTGCATAGCTAATTTTTTCTACGGCAGATGCATTTTTTGAAACTTGGGCTTCGGCTGAAGCTGGGTGTTGAGATGCATAATAAACGGGAACAAGTGCAGCACCGCCTAGAATAACAGCTACAGCAATGGGTAAGGCTTTACTCATGTGAAATTTTTCCTAATTCTATTACATTCAAAAAGTTTTTTAGCATCTTAGCAGACTTCATGAATGACGTGTTTTGTACCACCAGTACATTTTCAAATTAATATATGCCGAAGTCCTTAAAAAAACTATAAGGATTTGAATATATAAACGTTTGTCATACAAAATAAAAAGCCAGAAATCAAGTTCTGGCTTTTTATCGGTTAGAGAATGTATTTAGTCTGATTCTTTATTGGCTTTATAGGCATAAGCATAGTTATAGCCATAGCCATAGCCATAGCCTGCACTTGAACGCTGAATATCGTTTAGAATGAATCCATTCACTTTCACGCCAGCTTGTTCGAAGCGATTCAGGGTCAATTCAAGCTCCTTCATCTGTGTTTTCGCATAACGGGCAATCACTAAGTTAACGCCTGTGTATTGAGAAATAATGATGCCATCCGTCACGGCTAAGACTGGTGGGGTATCAATAATCACATGATCAAATTTCTCTGACATTTGCTCTAATAGATTTTTGAACTGGTTAGAGCTTAATAGTTCAGAAGGATTCGCAGGACTTTTCCCGCGAGAAATCACACTTAAACCTGGCACTTCTGTAGGACGAATAACCGTGTCTAAACTTTGTTGACCATTGAGTAACTCTGTTAAGCCAGGTTGTGTGTCGAGATTAAAATACTTGTGTAAATAACCCCGACGTAAGTCTGCGTCTATGATTAATACACGTTTATCGCTTTGCGCCAAAATTGTGGCTAAGTTGGTTGAGATAAAGGATTTACCAACTTCTGGCGCAGGGCCTGAAATTGTGATTAGATTATTTCGGGCAGAGCTTAGCGCGAAATGAATGGCTGTACGCATACTTCTTAAGCTCTCAATAGCGATATCATCACTATTTTTAACAGCCAGAATAGGAATATTCTTTTTCTTCTTTAAAATATTAATACGGCTTTCTTGTACAGGTGAACGAGGAACCGTTGCATACACGGGCAGATCCAACTCATTTTCGATTTGAGAGGAGTCTTTGATCCCTGAACGCATCATGTTGCGAACAAGTGCAATTAATACACCAATAAAACCACCTACAAATAATGATAAAATCAAAATGATTAATTTTTTAGGCTTGATTGGTCGTTCAGGTTCAACAGCTGTATCGATGATACGGACATTACCAATTTCCCCAGCATTTGCAATTTTGAGCTGTTGGTAGCTGTTAAGAAGTGATGTATAAAGCTCAGTATTTACTTTGACATCACGATAAAGTTGTAAGTACAGGCGCTGTGTTTCTGGAAGTTGTTTAATAGACTTGTTTAATTCTTGAGTCTTTTGATTTAAAGAATTTACCTGTGCATTAATTTCAGCCATCAACGGATGATCAAGTGTATATTTAGCAGATAATTCGGCTTGTTTCTGTTTTAACTCAATACGCATTTTCTCAAGTTCAATATTTTGCTTGAGCATGAGTTCAGCTTCTTGAGTGACATCTACCGTATTGTATTTTTCACGAAACTCATTAAATTTAATTTCAGATTGTTCAAGTTGTTGCTTTAATTCAGGTAATTGTTGATCTAAGAAATTGAGGGTTTGTTTTGATTCTAACGATTTACGCTCAATATTTTGTTGGTGATAAATTTCTAAAATATGATTCAGCACATTAGTAATATGCTGTTTATCTTCTCCAGCATAATTTAAACCAATGACACCTGTCATTTTCCCTTTTTCTGCTACACCATAATTTAATTTTAAGTTTTTGACAGCTGAAGGCAGTGAGAGTTTAGATAATATAAAAGCGTGTTCAAATGGCTGTGTACTTGAAATATTAATTTTCCAAGCTCCATAGCCGTCAACAAATTGATTGAGTTGATTTAAACGACCCTCAAAGATCACTTTATCTTTATGACTTAGGGTAAATTTAGAGTCTGCTTTGAAATCTAAAGTCAGTTGTTTGTCTAAATAATAATTTGGGACATCGAACTCTTTAACTAAAAAATTATTTTGCTTGGTGCTATAACTAACGCCTTGGCCATCAAATTTCAATTGGCCTTTTTCTGAAGAGAGAAGTTTTTTAAAGAAGCTATTATTTTGATCTTGAATACTGATGTTCAGATTGAGGTCATCAATCACTTTGCCTAACACCATTCGAGAATTTAAGATCTCAATCTCTGCATCGGCAGGCGATTTTTGACCAAGACCACCAGAGACTTCTTTGAGTTCGCCTAGTAATGCAGCAGACGCAGCACTTTTGCCATCTTCGACTTGAACTAAAGCATCCGTAGAATATATGGAAGGTGTGGTGCGAATATAGAGTAAGGCACAGATTAAACTTAATATGATGCAAAGAGTGATAGTTTTCCATTGAGCAATCAGAGAAAAAAAGAGCTCTTTTAAATCAATAGTATCATCTTCAGTTTTTGAGGTTTGAGTCATAGTTTAACAACTGATTATTCAATAATTTATATTAAAAATGTGGCATCCAATCCTGAACATAATTGCTTATGTTTTTACAGGACTCATTAAAAAAGTCTTGATCGTGTTGATAAGGGTCAGGGACATTTTTTCCTTGCCAGTGGCCTAATCTAAAGACCTTACCTTTTGCAAACGGCCATTGTTTTTCTATATGCTGAGCCTGATTCGTACTCATTACTAGAATTAAGTCTGCTTGCTTAATTAAAGATGCATTGATCTGTTTTGCAATATGTGGACGCATATCAATATTAAATTGGTCCATACAATGAATTGCTTTTTCATCTGCATGATGTCCTACCATTGCGGACAATCCTGCAGATTCAATGTGTTGGTTTGGGCAATTCGTCTTTAGGAAATATTCTGCCATCGGGCTACGGCAAATATTTCCGACACAGACAACGAGTATATTTTTAAACGCCATAATTATTTCCCAAGCTGATCAAAACTATAAAGTGCGCTCGAGAATGGAATGATCTGATTGACTACACGCTGCCAACGAGTCAAACCAGTTGCATCAATGTATACAATGTCATTCTTTTTCATGGAAAATTGATTGGCTAATGCTAGATTACCAATACTACTCAAATTTAAGTGATAGATAGTTGACTGCTTCTGATCTAAATCTGTACGCATGACATAAATTCTAGCTGCACTAGCTGAGTAAGGGTTAATCCCTTCACTTTCACCCAATACATCACTTAAAGACATGCCTTGATCGCGTAAGTTAATCGCTTGGCTTTTACTTGATTCACCCATGACATAAAGTTTTTGATCTTGTTTTGTATTTACAAAAATTGTGTCATTCGGGCGAATTAATAAATTATGTAGTGATAAACCATTTTTTTCGAGTTGAATGGTATTTAAATTATACGTAGCGCCATTACGAATGAGTTGAATATTAGTGGTGTCGCCAGTTTTGGTATCAATACCACCGGCTTGACCTAGTGCGGTATAGAGGCTGATGGGTTGATCATTTAAAGTGTATTGGCCACTTTTAAGTACTTGACCATTTACGAAGTATCTTTTGCCTTCGTAAGATAACACTCTAACGACAACATCAGGGTGTTTTAAATATTTACTAAATTGACTACGCAAATATGTATTCGCTTGAGCAAGCGTTTTCCCAGCAATTTTAACTGACCCGACTAAAGGAAGCTGTACATTACCGTTAGGATCAATGGGATAACCAACAGCTTTTACATTAGTTGCATCTTGAATTGGTGGTGTAATTTCAGGATAAGCCCAAAGTTGGATCGATAGAACATCACCTGCACTTAATTTATATATGGATTGCTGATGCTGAAATAACGTTTGAATTTGAGCTAAATTTTGCCAATTCGCTTGAGAAATAGCAGGAATATTATTTTGTGTCAAAGGTACAACACTTAATTCAGCACCTTGATCTGTTTTATAGGAACCTTGTTGTGGTAAATCATATGTCTGAAGTCCAGGGGTCATTGCACATCCTGTAATTCCTAAACTCAAAACCAGCATAACGCTATAACGATAGTAATTCACTCGAATATAAATCCTATTTATAAATTTGAATGTTTTTGAACGGGCCAATGAACCCTAATTGTACGTTTCAGACTGCAAAATTCTATACTATTCGCGCTATTTAATATAGTTATTGATGTTTTAAAACGTAATTCGATTAGGTTTTTTATAAAATATAAAAAATGTACCTGAGACTTTGATCCTAACAAAATAGCATATAGAAAAAAAAGACCATAGATATGATCTGTGTGAGTCGGGAAGTATGGCTTTTTATGTATGTTTAGAACATCATTACACAATCGAAATTTGATTTTCTGATATAATTTAACGCTATTTACAACATAACGATGATTGATGATTCATCGATGACATAGGCTTCAGTATGTTACAACTCTCCGAATTAAAAATTGCCATCATCGGATTAGGTTATGTCGGTTTACCGCTAGCTGTTGAGTTTGGAAAAAAAGTTCCCGTGATGGGCTTTGATATTCACCAGAAGCGTATTGATGAGCTACAGAGCGGACAAGATCATACTTTAGAAGTTTCACCAGAAGAATTAAAGCAAGCAACGCATTTAAGCTACACCACGAACCTACAGCAGTTAGCAGACTGTAATTTCTTTATTGTTACAGTTCCAACCCCGATCGATGAATTTAAGCAACCCGATCTGACTCCCTTGGTTAAAGCATCCGAAAGTATTGCTAGAGTACTGAAAAAGGGTGATGTGGTTGTCTATGAATCAACGGTTTATCCAGGTGCAACTGAAGAAGTTTGTATTCCTGTTTTAGAAAAAAATTCAGGATTAAAATTCAATCAGGATTTTTATGCAGGTTATAGCCCTGAGCGTATTAATCCGGGTGATAAATTGCACCGCGTTACTAATATTTTAAAAATCACTTCGGGTTCAACACCTGCAGTCGCTGATTATGTCGATCAAGTCTATAACTTGGTTATTGAAGCAGGCACACATAAAGCAGCAAGTATTAAAGTTGCAGAAGCTGCGAAGGTGATTGAAAACACTCAGCGCGATGTGAATATAGCTTTAATTAATGAATTGGCGTTGATTTTCAATAAAATGGGCATTGATACGGAAGCGGTATTAGAGGCTGCTGGAACTAAATGGAATTTCCTTCCATTCCGTCCGGGTTTAGTCGGTGGTCACTGTATTGGTGTTGACCCGTATTACTTAACTCATAAAGCACAGTCGATGGGTTATCATCCTGAAATTATTTTAGCGGGTCGCCGTTTAAATGATGGTATGGGTGCTTATGTGGTGACTCAACTGGTTAAAGCCATGTTGAAAAAACGTATTCAAGTTGAAGATGCCAAGGTACTGATTTTAGGCTTAAGCTTTAAAGAAAACTGCCCAGATATTCGTAATACACGCATCATTGATATCGTCAATGAACTCAAGGAATATCACACTCAGATTGATGTCTATGACCCTTGGGTAGATGCTGCTGAGGCTGAGCATGAATATGGTATTAGCCCAATTTCAAACTTAGAAAATGGCAAATATGATGCCGTTATTTTGGCCGTTGCACATCATCAATTTAAAGATATGGGTGTACAAGCTATTCGTGCTTTAGGTAAATCTGAGCATGTGTTATATGACTTGAAATATGTGTTATCTCAAGCCGAATCTGACCTTCGTCTATAAGAGGACATACCACTATGAATCAATATCAACAGGTATGTGCAAACCTACAAGCTACACCCAAAACTTGGTTGGTGACGGGTGTTGCGGGCTTTATAGGCTCGAATCTTTTAGAAACTTTACTCAAGCTCAATCAAACTGTGGTGGGTTTAGATAACTTTGCCACAGGTCATCAGCATAATTTGGATGAAGTACATAGCTTAGTGACTGCGGAGCAATGGGCAAAATTCAGCTTTATTGAAGGTGATATCCGTCAGTTTGCAGATTGCCAAAAAGCATGTGCAGGTGTGGATTATGTCTTGCATGAAGCCGCTTTAGGCTCAGTACCACGTTCAATTGCCGATCCGATCACCACCAATGAAACCAATATCAGTGGTTTCTTAAATATGCTCACTGCAGCACGTGATGCAGGTGTTGCAAGCTTTACTTATGCAGCCAGCAGTTCGACTTATGGTGATCATCCCGCATTGCCAAAAGTAGAAGAAAATATTGGTAAACCACTTTCACCCTACGCAGTGACGAAGTACGTCAATGAGTTATACGCAGACGTATTTGCGAAAACTTATGGGTTTAAAACAATTGGCTTACGTTACTTTAACGTGTTTGGTCAACGCCAAGATCCGAAAGGCGCTTACGCAGCAGTGATCCCGAAATGGACATCATCAATGATTGCTGGTGAAGATGTGTTTATTAACGGTGATGGTGAAACCAGTCGAGATTTCTGTTTTATTCAAAATGTTGTGCAAGCGAATATTTTAGCTGCGACAACGCAAAGCGATGAAGCAAAAAATCAGGTCTATAATGTTGCACTAGGTGACCGCACAACTTTGAATGAGTTATATCGTGCTATTCAGGCAGCGCTTGCGACAAATGATGTGAACTTTGAGCGTGATCCTGTTTACCGTGAGTTCCGTGCAGGTGATGTACGTCATTCACAAGCGAGCATTGCCAAAATTGAGCAGCATTTGGGTTATGCACCGCAGTTCAAAATTGCCGAAGGTATTCAGTTGGCTATGCGTTGGTACGTAAACAACTTAAAATGATATTGAACAGATGATTGCGAAAATTTTCGCAAAATATCAGTCCATTGGACTGATTACATTAAGTTTACTGGTTGGTGCGATAATTACATTTATCGCACTTCCTGTTTTAACACGCCTATATTCAGTTGCTGACTTTGGTGCTTACGGGATTGCATTGGCGATTGTCAGTATTTTATCCACGGTTGCCAATTTACGTCTTGATCAAGCATTGTTAGTCGCGGACGAGCAAGATAAAAAGAGTCTGATTTTTGAAGGGGCTGTATTCTCAACTGCGATTGCTGTCATTAGTGGCATCGTCATCAGTGCAATTTTAAATGTTGAAATGGCAGGGGCAGTTGCTACAGGTGTGCTTGCCAATACCCTGATTCAAAGTCTGTATAATTATCAGTTTTCAGCACATCAAGAATATTTCTGCGCAGGCTTAAATATTTTTAGAAGTGCTATTGTGGTAGCGGTTCAACTGTCCTTACCGCTCGTGATGCAAATTAGCTTGGTGAACAGTTATAACGTCAGCTCGGTCATTATGATTGTGGCAGTGTTGATTTATTTACTGAAGTATCAGCTCTATCAAGTGAGTTGGCAGGCATTTAAACATTACAAAGATTTTATTTATGCCAACACGCCACATGCCTTGCTGAATAGTTTTTCACATAATTTGCCTTACTATGTGGTGTCGCATTTTGTTGGTGTGCAGGCGATGGGCTTCTATGCCATTGTCGAACGGACTTTGCGTGTTCCGATTAATTTGATTTCGCAAACTTTGCGTCAGTTTTTTATTCGCAAATTTAAAGATGCGGATTCAAGTCAAAATGCGTTAAAAGCCAGTGTGCTACTGAGTTTAGTTTCACTGCCATTATTTGCCTTGGTCTTTGTATTGCCTGAATCTTTATATTTATGGGTTTTTGGCAGTGAATGGGTGGGTATTTCGAGCTATTTCCAAATTTTAGCTTTGGGCTATTGGGCGATTTTCTGTAATCCACCAAGCTCGGCTTTTCTGATTGCTCAGCGCAACAGCCAAGTGTTGTTTAAGTTGCAAATCGTAGAACTCATGATTAAGTTCGCTTTATTTGCAGGCTTCTATGCTGTCTTTGTTGATAAAGTGTATATGTTACTTGCGGTGCCTGTGGCATTAATTTTCTATAACTTTGCCATTTTATATGTGGTGTGGAGAAACAAAAACTGATGTTTTTTAAAATCTTAAAATACATGAATTGGTTTGCTTCACAGTGCCGTAAAGTGATGTACAACATGGCATTTGGCACACAATTTCGTTACTTCGGCAAAGCGTGTACCCTAGAGATTAATGGCCAAGTCAAGATCGGCAAGAATGTCTATATTGGTGATCATGTCAGTTTAATTGTCGAGCAAGGTGCGATTTTAGAAATTGCAGATAACAGTTTTATTGGTGAAAGCTGTTATATCAAATGCTTTGGTGGCAAGGTATCGATTGGCCAAGACGTTAGCATTAATTCTAAGTCTTTTATCAATGGCTGTGGTGGTATCACGATTGGCGATAACACCCGTATTGGTACGCAAAGTATTTTGATTGCTAGTAATCATAAATTTGGTGAGCCTGATCTGTTAGTGAAAGATGCAATTACCAAGCAGGGCGTGAGTTTAGGGCAAAATATCTGGCTTGGTGCACGGGTTACGGTACTTGATGGTGTAACTATTGCCGATGATAGCGTGATTGGCGCTTGTAGTTTGGTGTCTAAATCTTTGTCTGAATCAGGGGTGTATGTCGGTATTCCGGCCAAAAAAATCAAATCCGTATAAAGTGCTATGCATATCGTAAAACATATTTTCAGCGTAAAATATTCAGCTTAATTTTCTCCCTTTTGATTTTCTGATCCTGACATAGGTCATGCGTATGGCATTTATGGTTTCTGCTTTTCGACAGCTGTTTGATCTTGCTTATTTTATGGCAAAGGGCAGTGTGGCATATGCACGTAAAAAGGGGGTGAAAATTGGTGAAAACTGCCGAATTTATATTAAAAATTGGGGCTCAGAACCGTTTTTAGTCTCAATTGGAGATCATGTCACTGTGACTTCAGGCGTGAAATTTATTACCCATGATGGCAGTACCTGCTTGGTCAAAGATGATAAAGGCAAACGTTATCAACGTTTTGCCCCGATTCAAGTGGGTTCGCATGTCTTTATAGGTGTGAATAGCATTATTATGCCGGGCGTGAGCATTGGCTCAAATGTCGTGATTGGTGCAGGTTCGGTGGTGACCAAAGATATTCCTGACCATAGCGTGGCGATTGGTGTACCTGCCAAAGTGGTGAGCAGTTTTGATGACTTCCAAGCCAAAATTCAAAGCACCTGTGCCAGTGATACTGACTTAGCTGGTATTACGGATTATCGCGAGCGCGTGGAACGTGCCATGGCGATTCAAGCCTCAAAAAACCACCTTTAATATTCTACCATTTCATAAAATTTAGGTCTGCATATGTTGAATAAAGTCATGTTCTTTTTGCCAAGCTTGGGCGGTGGCGGTGCAGAACGTACGGTCATTCAACTGGCGAACAGTTTTGCTGAACAAGGACTTAAAATTCATTTAGGTGTATGTGACCTGAATGGCGATAAAGCCAAGCTGTTACCCGAAGTGAGTTCTAAAATTGAATTGGTCAATTTTAATTGCGGTCGGGTGATGAATAGCATCACGCCCTTAAAACTGAAAATGAAAGCTGAGCAATACGACTGCTTGGTTGCAACACAAACCCATACCAATATTGTGGCAGGGATTGCGAAAAAACTCTCAGGTGTTGCAACACGTTTGATCTTCCGTGAAGTATCTACGCCGTCAAAAAATATGAAGTTGCAAGGCATTGCTAAATTTGTGCTGAAAACTTTGGTGAATTGGACCTACCCCATGGCACAGCAGGTGGTCTGCGTCTCTAAAGGGGTTGAAGCCGATTTTCGTGAATATTATGGCTATAAAAATAATAATCTGAGCACGATTTATAACCCTGTATTGGACGATGCCTATTTTGAAAAACTCAAAGCGCCAGTCACACACAAATTTTTAAATGGTGACCATAAAGTGATTTTGGCAGTGGGGCGTCTCACTGAAGCAAAGAACTTTGGTTTTCTGATCCGCTCCTTTAAAGCCTTGCATGATCAGCATCCTGAAACCCGATTATTGATTTTAGGTGAGGGTGAACTGCGTGCAGAGTTTGAGGCTTTAGTGGTGGACTTGGGTTTAAAAGACGTGGTGGATTTACCGGGCTTTGATGCTAATCCATACGCTTATTTTAAATATGCATCGCTGTTTGTTTTAAGTTCCAATTGGGAAGGTTTGCCTGGAGTACTCATTCAGGCGTTGGCTTCAAAAGTAAAAGTGGTCAGTACCAACTGTCCAAGTGGACCAATGGAAATTCTAGAAAACTCTAAGTTTGGTTTATTGGTCGAATGCAATGATCAGGCAGGTTTAACCCAAGCAATGCAGCAGGCGATTTTTGCAAATTATGTGCAATATCAAGAAGCTGATTTTGAACTGCATATTCAGCAGTTTCATAAGCAAACCGTACTTAAGCAGTATTTGCGTATGATGGAGTCTGCAGCATGAGCAAACCGTTGATGGTGCATGTGATTACCAACTTTGCAGGCGTGGGCGGTGCAGAGATGATGCTGGCACGTTTGATTCAATACACTGAACACCAATACGAACATGTGATCATTGCTTTAATGAAAACATCAGAGGTGTATCAAAGTACTTTAGATCGTTGTCAGTCGCATTATGCACTCGGTTGGAATGGCATAAATACCGTGAGTACGATTCAAAAATTACGTAAATTGCTGAAGCAGTTACAACCTCAAACCGTGCAATGCTGGATGTACCATGCTAATGCCTTAACCAGTTTGAGCATTATTGGCTTAGCAAAAAAACCAAAGGTGGTATGGGGCATTCATCATTCGCTTGCTTCTCCTAAAGATGAATCGATCAGTACCAAGATTGCCTTGGGCTTAAGCAAAATACTGTCCCAACAAGCCAGTGCCATTATTTATTGTGCGCATTCGTCTATGCAGCAGCATCAGGCCTTTGGCTTTAAAAATGCCAATAGTAAAGTGATTGCCAATGGCGTGTTTTTAGATAAATTTCAGCCTAATCCTCAATTGCATGAACCAACCGTGATTGGTTTTGCAGGGCGCTATCACATAGCCAAAGGCTATCCCTATTTGTTTGAAACTATGGGCTTGCTGAAAGATAAAAACATCATCTTTAAAATTGCAGGTGGTGGTGCAAGCCTAGAAAATCCTGAAGTGAAAGCTTTATTCGAGCAGTATAAGTTAGATGCTCAAAAGGTGCATTTGCTTGATCAAATCTCGGACATGCCTGCCTTTTATCAATCCATTGATGCATTACTCATGACTTCGATTACCGAAGGTTTTCCGAATGTATTGGTCGAAGCAATGGCATCAGGTTTGCCATGTATCAGTACCGATGTTGGCGATGCCAAATATATTGTGCAGGATTTAGGAAGTATCGTTCCACCACGCAATGCGAAAGCTTTGGCAGATGCCATTTTAGCTTATACACAAAAATCAGAAGCAGAAAAACAAAGCTTAAAACAGGCGACGCGTGAACGGGTAGAGCAGAATTTCAGTATTGAAACTGTCAGCCGTCAATATATGCGGGTGTGGAGCCAACAGGCATGAAGTTTTTAATGATCAGCAGTTTTTTGCCATCTGTACTCAATTTTCGTGGCAAGTTATTAGAAGCGATTTCTGCGCACGGCTATGAAATTCACATCATGGCGCCTGAATTTGCATCATTTCCCGAAGAACAGCAAAAACTGCAAGCCCTGGGCTATCATCTGCATGAAATTCCCATGCAGCGCACAGGCACCAATCCGCTGGCGGATTTAAAACTGTTAAAACATATCTATCGGCAAATTCGTCAAATTCAGCCTGAGTATGTGCTGTCCTATACTATTAAACC
>OERM01000033.1_pt1 | contig 58192 bp, 50 predicted proteins | sample 1540021 | NCBI WGS metagenome assembly OERM01 (sample SAMEA3891245, study PRJEB23780) | metagenome | biome: terrestrial biome; feature: animal house; material: water of meat washing | place: Italy | collected 2015-05-12 | reverse complement strand
GATGCTCATTTCGTAGCCATAATCTAAAAATATCTACATTTCTGAAAAATGCGCATAAAAGTTACATATTGTTTTCTTATTGCGATCAAAAACAACAAATTAATAACAAATAATGTGAGGGATAAGAATTGGGTTGAAAGGAAATGAATAATTAAAACAATATATTAAGTGTGCTTATACTCTTTTTCGAACTGGTGGCATTTGTTTAAATGCTATTTAAACTGCTTTTCCAGAGTTCAACTTACTGAGTTCCGTGTCGACTAATGTGAGTAAGATCAATCGCATCCAACCTATGTTACTTGATGGAATCGATAACAATATTAATGAATATACAGATTCCGGGAAGGCTGGCTATGGGGGCAAATTATTCTCTTTCTGGCAACGGGTAAATAACAGTGACCATTTGTCGAGAAGCTGATACTGAGCTGAGGGATACTGTATATGTCTGGACTGTAATTGGATGAATTCTATTCAGGGCGGGTCAGGACCAATAAAAAAGCCCGCATCAGCGGGCTTTAATGTCATAGGGAGTCGCGACTCCGTTGCGTATCCTTTTTTGTCTCCTCACCGTCTGGTCGGTGTCCTGCTGAGACTTATAACTTCCTGTTTTTGTTGGTGTAGTCCTTACACCGTCCAATCATGATTGGTGCTGGCGTCCTTGTAATTGGTGGGGGAGGTGGTTGAGTTTGTTGGGGATTTTGATTTTTTGCGGGGAAGGGAAGGCGCAAAAAGAGTGGCGATGATGTTGATATGAAAAGGGTTTTTATAATTTTATGATTTTTAAATGGATTATTGGGGCGGGAGTTTGCGGGTTGGTTGATTTTCTCAATGGGAACAGTGGATATCTCCTTAAACATAAGGGTAAGGTCAGTTTCCCGTACCTAATGGGCAGTTTTCTATGAAAACTACCCTGATATTCTGCGTATGCATATTTAACTGTGATCAACCATCATTAAACGGTTCGAATTTTAAGGTCCGCAATGAGGAACACTACCGCTATATCCCTATGGTCTAAGCTATACGTTGCGAAATAGCCACATACCTCAAAATCAGCTGGCGTCAGTTCCTCGCAACTTCGGTATAAAAGTGTGGATGGAATGTCATGTTCAAGCATTTTCCTTACATACTTTAAGATAGGCTTGATCTCCTTTGCATACGAATAAATCACGTGAAAATAGATATCACATGCCCCGTATGGCAGAAGTTTATCGAAGTGATTCTTAATGTTTTTCCGGGCTAACCCATTACAAACAAGTGCTTCGTAGACCGCAATTTCCTTTCCTGCGGAGCGAATGACTAAGTCTCTTTCCCCCGGATTTCCGTTTGCTGTAATTCCACCCAGTGACTGATCACTAACATTCCACTTAGCTACATTGAGAGAAGCATTCAACACCTCTCTCACTGCGGTGTTTAGATGATCCTCAAACCTTGCTTCGCGCATAGGATCTTTCCTGTCGCGTAACATCCCGGCCATGCGTTGAAGAGACGCAACAGCATTGGATACTTCACGTATAAGATATCCACGCAAACCCTGTCCTGGGGGGCCGAGGATGTCACCTATCTGAGAAAAATTAAGTCCCGTCAACTGGTGTAATGCAACCCGGATAGATGAGACATAATCGACAGCAATCGATGCAGAAGCAACCTTGGAAGCAGTATTATCTGCTTGAAGATCTTCCTTAAGAAGAACAAGGCGTTTGTCCTGATCGAACTCTATGATAGCCGCATCCAGAATTGCCATTGCTTCGGCATGAAAACCCATCTCGTTTTTTGCAATCACGACGGCAATTTCTAACTCTGAGCTTCGCATCTTACTGCGAGGTTGAGCAAGACTTTCTAGAGCAGCTTCAGGTCTTGATAAGGCAATCAAGAGAAGTGCACGATTGACAAGTAATGCAGTGCTCGCAAGCTTGTCATCCGTGGCGATAGCGTTGTTAATTTCGTCAAGCAGGTGCTCTCCGGCCACTTTGTCCGTCCCGCTAAGCGGGTGAAGCGTAGGGCCTAATATCTGTTGAACAGCAATAGCAAAATAGTCTTTTCTGTATGATGGCTTTTCTTTCGGTTTTGCTGCAAGCCTCTGCAGAGTTGTTCGGGCGTATGCAAGATCCCCATCAAGTCTTAAAAGCTGAGAGGTTGCTTTATAAAAGTCCAGCTCATCATTGGCTTGCCGTACTATATCGGCTCGCAGCGTTGATGGGAGGACCGAGTTATCCAGAGCCTTCCAGTTCTTTTCTTTTAAAAAAAGCTGAAGCTCAAGTGTAAATAAGGCTAGTCGGGATTGCTGTGGTGCTCTGTCTAACTCCTCCCGGACACACTCCATATGTTCCCGAGCAAGGTCATATTCGCCAGCAACCAGCAAGGTTTCAATACGGTGCTGTAGCTCAGTCCAGGTCCAGAAAATTGATGCTTCTCCTGGCTTGAGTTGTTGTAATCTTGCTTTGATGCCGACCTTCGCCGTGGCAGGCAGGTACTGACAAAGCTCAGCTAGAAGCACAGGATCGTCGGATAGCATAAACACCTGTAGCAACTCTTTCTGATTATTGTTGTCCAGTTTACGCCATGCAGCAGCAAGATCCTGTGCGGGTGATCCTGTTTCTCTGTTCAGAAAATTGCTGGGGCTATACCTATCGGTGAGGGCACCAATACGCCCTTTTTCATCATGCTCAATGACACTGCGTAAAATAAGTTTTTTGAGGGTATCGGAGAGTACTATCGGTAAGGTCTCATCTGTCCAAGCCGATACAGCTCTAGCCAGAAGTCGGATATGTACTCGCATTGTTCGGGCAACTGATGAGCGGATGGTGGGCTTCTCATCTTGAGATGCGTCTTGAACAAGAATCATGCCATCGAAGGGAATTAGGAATGCATCACGGTCAGAAGCGGCTTGTGCGCACGCTACTGCAACAAGGCATCTGGATAGGCTAGGAGATAATCCTTCAACATCTGTCCAATCCAGATGCTGCTTGCATGCAAATTCTGAGTAGGTTGCGATAACAGGCTTCATTGTGGTCTCTGTTACCAACGGAAGGCTATTCATCGCATCAAGTACACCCGAAAAACACGCGCGAGGTACATTATTTTCATAGGTAACCAGACCAACGAGGTGTCGTAACGTCTCTGACTGAACTTGTTCATTATGCTTGGCGATCATCCCCAGAAGCTGGCGTCCAACGGGGCGCCTTGGATCCGCTATGGCTCGTCCGATGGCTGTACTATCGGTATAGCACCAGCTTATCAGTGACGCGTATTCCTTAAGGTTAAGCGAGCAAGCGTTTAAATAGTAAGCAATGAAGGACAGTGCATCCTGCACCGCAAAGGTCTTGGTCTGTGCTTCACGGCTTCGGTTACGATCGCTGTAGTGGCCCGACATTGGCTGCCATGCAACAGTCCATTGCACACCTAGACAGGCAGTAGCGGGGACCAGAAGCATGTCCACCAACAGCATGGGAGCGGTATTGATACGGAACTGAAGATTCAGCAGTGCCATTGGATGACTTACCGCAAAAGATAGGAGTTCATCCGCTGCTACCAAGAGGTTTGGTCCGATTTCAGTCTGTTCTAGCTCGGAACAAAGCAGACTAAACGCAAAGCTGACGATGTTAGGGCCTTCATGTCGAAGTATTAGTCGCTCCATCATGAGATGTTCTACTTCACGACTAGCAATCCAACTGGCCCTTGCAACTAGAGTGTCCGGTGGTACTTTTCTCGCTCGTCCTACGAACCTAATTTGGTTTTGAGGGATTGCATAAGTTTTGAGTAATACATCGACATAACGTTCAAGATCACAGTTCCACTCTCCCCATAACGTCTGACGAGCAAGAGCACGGTGTGCCGCTTCCCTGCAAAATTGTTTCTGCGAGAGAGTCCAGTGACTGTCCCATACGCCATAACCTTCAATGACGTGACACCATGCTGACCACTCGAGGAATGCGCAGTCTACCGCGTCGGCATTAGTCTCGTTAAATTCGAATAATGGGGCTGTTATGTTTTCTTCTGGCGCTGATGTTTGTTGTAAAGCCACATTATTCTCACGATGGAGAGGCTTTGCGGGACAAAGTTGCTCCCATAATCGGCCAAGGAACCAATTAGGATTTTCAATCGGAACGTGCTGCTCAAGCCAGAACTCAGCCAGAATTTTCTCTGCGAGTGTTTTAACCTTTGTGGGCTGGCTGTCAGTCTTTGCTGTAAGTCGTGGCTTACTAAGTCCCTCGAGAAAACATTGCGTACTCGGGGTTGGGTAGCAGATGTTAAAACTTGTACCGGGAGGTGAGCCCTGCATAATCCAGCGACCACCATCATAGAAAACCCAGCCCTTTTGGACGAGTTCGTTGAAGAGTGGACCTCCATCAGCCTTTCGTGCTGCTGATTCATCCCAAGTTTTTGCGAGATTTTTCGCTTCCCCGGGATACTCTAGACGGAAATGTTCACACAGACTTAGAAGATCCAACTCATTCACTCTTTCACCCGAACCAAGTCCAGCGCGGGGATGGTAGCTTCGGGGCAGCCATCGTGAGAACATCTGTCGGAGTTCGCGACGTACGTCTAATGGTGCAAACATCCCTTCCATAGGAAGTACTTCTTCAAATCCTTCCATGATAATTTTCCTTAAATTCTAGTCGCATAATAAAAGCGACAATAAGAGAAATATATGCTGTTTCGCAATAACTGTACAAACTCATCGCTTCGATACGCACCAGCAGTCTGCAACTCTGGTACAACTCCAAATGGAGCCCCTTAACTCAAAGTATTGCTCAAACGCTTATGGTCATAGTAGGGCAGCCTGATAGCGGTGGCATCAGATAAAGATTGTCGTTAATTGTTTGCTCATTGTACATATGGGTATCCATCAGACTGGATAGAAAAATGCCTCGCGCATGAGCAAAAAGGGGGGGCAACTTGCAACAAAGCGAAATACGCGCAGCAGCGTGCTTACATGTTGCTGCAGTGGGCAGATATGGTTGATGGGTGGATTGCCGGGACGCTGGTGAGGCTTACTCCGTTTTCTCCGAGTAAGTATGAGGAGTGGATAAAACTAGAAGAGTAATGCTTAAGACTATCGCTTCCATCGTTTGTGATGGCTGTTCATGCGTTGCTTCAGACTGGTTGCTTATAAATTAATGATATATAAATTACGCTATTATAATATCTAGTAGTTATATTTGTGGTGTTAATTCAAAGACTATAAAGGTCTGTGTGTTTATATAACATGTCAATTCTAACTAATAGAGGTATTTAATAAATAGATATTGTCGCTATCGTTGTTTGGGGCTTAAATGTAATATCAAAAATATATAATTGCTTTTTTAGTATTTGTTATACTGATTGTAATAAATAAATTGTTTTTTGAATAGTGTTGTTGAAATAAGAATCTTCTAAATGGCTGCGCCTAATACTGCTACACTTTTGTCAGACCATGTCTCCCTCCAGGGAATGGACTGGCGGTTTCCATAAAATGGCGCACCTTTTTCAACAACTGCCACATTGAATGACACTGATGATTACGTGTTATCGTGTCATGAAGTGTCTGCCATAGACGCTCAACATGGTTCACCCACGGCGAGTAAACTGGCTGATAAATCACTCTGAATTTCGGGTTTGCTTTCAGCCACTGCTGGGTTTCACGACTTTTATGGATTATGTAATTATCCACGATCAGCGTGATGGTTTTTGCCCGCCGGTAAGTGGCTTTCAGGTGCTTCAGCAGACCGATAAACAGCACCGAACTTTTGCTGTTGCCACCTACATTGCTGACTTTACCCGTTTCACTGTGCAATGCCCCGGCCAAGTAGTATTTTTCATTCTGCCCCGGCGTTACCACGCGTTTTTGTTGCCCGCGAAGCTGCCAGTCTGCACCGATTTTTGGATTGAGATGGATATCCACTTCATCCTCATAAAAGACCGGATGTTTTGCACTGCATTCGTCCAGCGCTTTATGTATTGCTGTCATTTTTTCATCTTTATGTGGGTCACGGATACGCAGTGTCGGTACTGCCCTGCGCCATACCAGTCAGGCTGATGGCAGCCAGCGACGAACGGTTCCGGCGAGTAACCGATACCTGGTTATCTCGTTGATTTTTATCGCCAGTAATTTTATGTTCCAGCGTGAACGTTGATAACCAAAATCACCGGGAGAGTGCTTTATCAGTTCACGTAGCAGGGGGCAGATATGCTCAAAAGGCCAGCGCCGGGAACGTCCTGCGGGTAAAGATTTCAGGCCTTCAGCACCTGACAGCGCGAACCAGTTAATCCAGCGACCAATGGAAGAGCGGGCGCAACAGAGCGTTCTGGCGACGTCGCTAACACGGTCACCCCGGTGCAGCATCAGCATGGCAGTCAGTCTTCGGGCATGATTTTTATCACGTGTTTGATGAATCGCTTTCTGCATCAGGCGTCGTTCTGTACGGGATATTGGTGCTATGATCGTTATCGCTCAGTCCGGTTGGTGGTTTGGGATATTTGGCGATTGATCAGATCGCACAATCCGGGCTAAGTGATCTACTATTCTGCGCAGCTATTTAGTATTATATATTGCACATAATAGAACGTTTTATCAAAAGGATAAAACCTGATGGATGAATGGAATAATTTTTTAAGTGAAATAAAGCAGGCAGTGCAAGATTTAGGTAATCCTCGTGAGGTTTGGTTTCGTGGGCATTCCAATGCAAATTGGGAATTAGTTCCTAGTTTAGTAAGAACCAATGAATGGAAACAGAAAGAAAAAGAGTTTTTTGCTGAATTTAAAACATCTGCTTCACCATTGTTTGAAAAAAGAGTTAATGATTGGGAAATACTTTTTGATATGCAACATTATGGAATTCCAACAAGGTTGCTTGATTGGACTACCGTTTTAGGGGTTGCAGTTGCGTTCGTGCTTCATAGTGATTATGAGAATACTAACGATAGTGCGATTTTTGTTTTAGATCCTTTAGCACTCAACCATCTTAGTGGCAAAAACGAAGTTGTAAATCTTCCTGATGATAAAGACTTTATCTATGATGCTATTTATTGGCATAATAGACCTTTTAGAGCGGAAAAACCAATTGCTATTAGGCCTCCTTTGCAAAGTGATAGAATTCGAGCTCAGAAAGGCGTATTTACAGTTCATGGTAACGGTGAGGAAACCGCACAGTTTGAAAATTATGCGACAGGGTGCTTTAAAAAAATTATTCTCCCTGCACTTGCTAAAGAAGAAGCAAGGAATTTCCTCCGGTGGGCCAATCTTGATGAGTTTACTATTTACCCTGATATTGTTGGCATGGCCCAACATATCAAAAGAAAAATATTAAAAGGTGAATGAAATGATTGAACAAAATCTAGCACTTACAAAGAAAGATAAAATGTTTCTAATTAATCAATATAAAATTTTATCCAAGCTTTATCCTGAGGAGGAATCCCATTATTTGGAGTTGATCGAAATTCTTGAAAACGGATATGCAATTTTTTATTCAGAATTGGAACGATGGATTGATGATGATATGTCCGTGGAACATGGTAAATTTGTACTTGATGTTCTTGATTTATATAGAGCCATTGAGGATGTAAAAAGAAAATCCAAAAGCCAAATATTAATTACACATCCGTATTCCTATTTTTATGGATTCGATGGTAATAATGAAGTTGAATATTTCAGTTTTGCTGGTTTTTTAATTAACAAACAAGGTAAGTATTCTGAGCAAAAAGATTACTTGCTGAAAAATGATAATTTAAATAGCCATGCACCTATGATTGGAAAGTATACTAAAATGTTAAGGAAATGGAGTTTGATAAATAAACCATACATACTTACGGTAGAACAAGCGATTGAAATATTAGATGCTTAATAGATTTTTATCTTGCTAAATGATGTCAGTCCGGCGGATTATATTCCGCTGGGCTTAGGGAGGGATTGATGGTTGACATGTTATTGGTGTTATATATGTAATATCTATATATCATAGTCATAATTTATCAATGCTTATATCCATGTGTTATATATAATGCTTCAGTTTGAGGTGATTGTTAAAATTTAAAGGAGTAATAGTAGCCTACATATTTCGTAGGAATTTCTGCATTAATTATTTATATAAACCTGCTCTATATATCTTCCCCGTCCATCTCCATGACCCAGATCCGTTGAAGTCACCGCCAGCGCCTCTTTACGGCTCAGACCTTGCTCCTCGTAATACCGGATCGCATCCTGCGCCCAGGCATAGCGCAGGGAGTGGGGAGAGTATTCGCCAGTCAGCCCGGCATCGCGGAGATGGTTGTGCCAGTAGTCCATCGCGGATTTCAGATCCGGTTTGTCAATCAGATGTCCGTCACGCTCCCCTGAAATCTCAAGCGCCTCTTTCACCGCCTGGCGAACGGCTTCCCGGTCAATCACCTGTGTCATGCGCGGTCGTCCCCCTTTGGTACCGAAGATCACCGACAGACGTTCAGCGCCTTTTTCCAGCTGTTTATCCCAGGTTTTCAGCGACTGGCAGCACTGTACTGCCTCTTGACCACGCAGGCCCATCACCCTCGCCAGTTGCAGGCTGACCGCGAGACCTGCGTCGGTTTGCCGGAGCCGTTCCACTACCTGCTGGTAAAGCGCATCCGGAATGGCCCGGTGCGTTCCGTCGCGGCTGGCACCGCTGATACCGAGTGATTTGTTGCTGATTAATTCTGACTGGCTGAGTTGTGTGCGTCCGGCTTCAACCAAAATAGAGCACACCATCGCCATCTCATTCTGTAGCGTTCGCAGCGAAATACCCTGTTCCAGCCGTTCATGGATATATCCAGCGATGTGTCTGGCTTTGAGCTGGCTGGTGCTGGTGACCTGAATATTCTGCGCCAGCAGATGACGGGCAAAACGCTGCGCCATCTGTTCGCGGTCGTGGACAGTTTTGTGGCTGCCACCTGCGTGGTGCGCCTGTTTTTTCATATCCTGTGACAGTCGCGACATGCTGACTCCTCCGCCTGATGCGGTAGCAATATTTTCCGGCGCGTGGGGTATGCACGGCACTGAACATTGCGCCATGCTGAACAATACCGGTGCGCCGGAAGGCGAGAGTTGAGGTATGGTGGGGTACGGTACTACACGGTGTGCAGGCCACCTGCCTCAGCAGGGATGCCCCCGGATCGTCGTGATCCGCCTCCGGTACTGTTCATTCCTCCTTGTTATCTTTTTGACGCAGAAATGATGGCGTCAGAGGGTTAATACAACGATAAGCCTGATAAGACGGCGGCTGGCGCAGCGGTGTGCGTCGGCGTCACTTTGTTTTGCTTCGCCTCCAAAGTGACGCGCCGCCGTTTCAGACAACCTGTTTACTGGCGCAGAGATACGCTCCGTCTAAAGACGCGGTACCAACCTGCCTCTTGCTGGCACAGGTTATAGCAGCAACAACGACCGGACTGCGTCAGAGACGCCCCCGCCGTATTGTCCGGCTTGCGGGGTTAAGGGCTTGACCAACCTGACATAGCAGCCTGGCACAGTCCTCTAAGGTCATGGCTGTCTCGGGTGCAGTCCCAGGACTGCGGCAGTTACCGTAAAAATAGCATTGTTGATGCAATGTTCAAGCTGATTTGATCCGCGTAATTCATTGATAATAAATAACTTTATTATCATGATGTAGTATGTGGTTTCATGAGCATCAGAAGATTGGGAAAATATTGTCCAGAGAATGCCGCGGCAGGAAGGATTCTTTTACATCTCAGATGAGGCTTTCATGGATAATTATCCAGAAATGCCGCCCGCAAAGGCTCGCTAAAGCGAGCCTTTGCGGGCGTAGATTTTAAATTGTTCTGATGGTTCAAACCACGCTATCTCAGCCGTACCTAAAATACTTAAACGAACAGAATTCGGTATGCAGAATGATATAACGCACCATGCGGAATGTTACTCTGATGCCGGACGCAACTCCTCCGGATCCAGAAACGAAAAAACATGCCAGTTCTCCCAGGCAAGAAGAAAATCAGGAAGGGCTGGAGGCGCTAAACGAAGCGAACTGACAGCTTCGATGCCGCACTTCTCTCCCTTACCCTTAAAGGCCTTTAAAGGCCCTTTAGCGAGCTTTTGCGGGCGTAGCATTATTCGAGCCAAAGTTGGCTGAAATCCGGCCATCCCAGCGTATTTAAATCCCGCCAGGTAAATGACTTCTCGGTCGCAAATTCCATCCAGTGATGCAGCAAAGGAATGACATATCGCTGGTGGGTAATCTCATGGAAAAAGGCGGCAATGGTTGCGAATGCCTGTTCATCGTTGCTGTTAAGAATCGTCGGCAGCAGCGCGTTCAGGTTTTGTCGCTGGGTTTCAGGCAGTCGCGTAAACAGCGCGGCGGAAGCCAGCCATTCCAGAAACGCCGGAACCGAAAGGGTATCGAGCATAAAGTTGCTGAGCCAGATATCCGCGGGAGGGCGCGGCTGGTTGTTAAAGTGGTCAAATGCGTCGATCCGTATTTCGGCGCGAATATGCCAGCGTTCAAGCAGGCGGCGAATTGCTCCGGCAAGCTCCACCAGTTCCGGTTGCTGAAAGGTGCTGATAATAACTGGCTGACGCAGGTTAAACGGCGCTGTGATCCCGCCAAAATCTACCGGGCGGTGATTCCACTGCGGCAGCATACCCTGAGCCACAGAGAGGATGCGTGCGTATTCGTCGGGAAGCTGCGTCTGGCTGAGGAGTTCGACAGGTTGCAGCAGGTAATTGATAAACCGTCTTCCGGCCTCATCTGCAAAGGCCCCGTTACCGTCGAGCAGCACAAAGCAGCACCCCTGCTCCAGACTACGCTCGTTGAGCGGGCGGTCATCCTGCACCTCCTCACCCCGCAGCAGGGGAATAAAGCTCATGCTGATATGTTCCGGAGCCCAGGTGAAAATGGTTATCTCATCCAGTCCGGGTCGCGCCTGGTGCCAGTGTTGATTGCGCCGCAGGACCATAAAGTTGTCGCTGTGCTCCTGCAGGTGGAAGGCACCGGTACAGCGGATGTGGCCGTGCTGGTAATCGAACAGCATCGTCGGCTGGGTGGCGAGCAGGCAGTCGAGACGCTTGACCGGATGATGCGTTTCAATCACCAGATGCCAGGGGGCGTCAGCGGTGATGGTTTTGATTGGGCTGAAAAGCGGGGCGAATTGCGGGCTCTGGCTGGCGGCGAACAGGCAGCGCTGAACGGCGCTGGTATTCAACTCGTCGCCATCGGCAAAACGGGCGGTGGATTTCAGCCAGAACTCCCAGCGGGTAAAGTCGTCGTTGTGGGTCCAGTAGTGGGCGATATCGGGGACGATCTTGTCCTGAACGGCGTCATAGCGCGTCAGTCCGCTGAGGCACTGGTGCAGGAGGTGGCGTTCGGTTCGCCGCAGGGGGACGAGCGGGTTAAGCGGATCCAGATTGCGGTAGTAGGGGATGCGTACCCGCGTTTCGCTGCTTTTATCCTGTACCCCAAAGCGCCACAGGCTCAGGCGATCCAGCAGATACTTGTCGTTGCCGATAAACCGCAGCACGTTGCCGTAATCCTGCTTCTCCAGCAGCTTATGGACGTTCTGGCTGAACAGCTTTTCCGGTGAGGTTAACAGGTGGAGTCGTGAGCGCTTGCCGCGTCCGCGCTGCGGCTGCCAGTCGAGCCATTTTTCCTGATGCATCTTTTTCAGCGCAATCCGGCAGTTACGCACCGAGCAGCCGAAGATAGCGGCGATCTCCTGCATCTGTAATTCGTGCGTCTGGCCCGCACCGTAGCGGGCGTGCAGCCTGCGAAAATGCGCCTCGAAGATACTCATATGATGGCCTCCCACCGAACGCGATTTCCTCTTTTATCCCTTTCTGACGGCTTCTGGCGTGATTGTCCTCATAAATTTTCCGGTTTTAAGCGAAAACCGGAAATAACTTTCGTCTTCGGTTGCTGTTTTTTTAATCATCTCGGGTTCGGATACTGAAGGTGTTCGGAGCAGAACCTGCTGTTGTGCGAATCCCTGTCATAAAGACGCGCTCAGGAGATCGAGATGAAAAGATTCAACCTTCTGCAAATGTTACAAAGCATCGGGCGATCGCTCATGATCCCCATTGCCATGCTGCCTGCCGCCGGTATTTTGCTGGCCTTCGGCGTCAGCTTTCAGGATCCCAATATTGTCGCCAGCCTGCCGTTTCTCGGCGCTGACTGGCTGGTTCACGTGTTGAAGCTGATGGCGGAAGCGGGCAGTGCGATTTTCGCCAACCTGCCGCTGCTGTTTGCGGTCGGCGTGGCGGTAGGGCTTAGTGACGATCAGGGCATTGCCGGGTTATCGGCGATCGCCGGGTTTTTGATTATGAACGTCACCATCGGCCAGTTTCTGGGGATCACGCCCGAGTCGGTGGCGCAGGTGCGTGACTACACGATGGTGCTGGGCATCCCTTCGCTCCAGACCGGCGTGTTTGGCGGCATCATTATCGGGATTATCGCCGCCTGGCTGTATAAACGCTATTACCGCATCCAGCTTCCTTCGTGGCTGGAGTTCTTTTCCGGCAAGCGATTTGTGCCGATAGTCACTTCCTTCGCCGCGCTGTTTGTCGGGCTGGTGATGGCGGTGGTCTGGCCGCCGGTTCAGCATCTGATTAATGGTCTGTCGAATACCATGACGGTGCAGGGGCCGGGCGTGTCCGCCTTCCTGTTCGGTTTTGTCGAGCGGCTGCTGATCCCGTTTGGTCTTAACCATGTTTGGTGGCCGACCTTCTGGCTGCAGTTTGGCGAGTACGTAAACAAGGCCGGGCAGGTGGTGCATGGCGACCAGCTCATCTTCTTTGCCCAGTTGAAAGACCAGGTGCCGATTACCGCCGGAACCTTTATGGCCGGGCTGACGCCGATCAAGATGTTCTGTATTCCGGCGATTGCGCTGGCGATCTACCGTTGCGCCAGTCCGGAAAACAAAGCGCGAGTGAAGGGCATTATGCTTTCTGGCGCGATTACCTCCATCGTCTGCGGCATCACCGAGCCGATTGAGTTCTCCTTCCTGTTTGTTGCGCCCGTGCTGTACGGCATTCACGCCGTCCTGGCGGGGCTGGTGTTCCTGCTGATGGAGTGGTTCAGCGTGCACATCGGGCTCTCTTTCTCCGGCGGGCTTATCGACTATCTGTTCTTTGGCGTCCTGCCGCGCGCGCCTCACTGGTACATGGTGTTCCCGGTCGGGCTGGTAATGGGAGCGCTGTACTACGTCCTGTTTACCTTTGCCATTCGCCGCTGGAATTTGCTGACGCCGGGGCGTGAAGTCGAAGAAACCGCGGTGACGCAGGAAAGCGAACAGGACGACCTGGTGAGCGGCATCATTCTGGCCTATGGCGGGCTCGGGAATATGACCAGCATCGAAGCGTGCATGTCACGTCTGCGCATTGACGTGACAGATAAGACGCTGGTGGACAAAGCGCTGCTGAAACAGCTTGGCGCGGCGGGCGTCGTCGAGGTCGGGAACAACATTCAAAGCGTCTTTGGCATGAAATCCGAGCGGCTGAAAGAGGCGATCCGCGCAGCTAACGCGTATACACAGGAGGCAAAATGAAACAGCTACACCACAGCGGCCTGCCGCTGTATCTCGATGATGATGGCGTAATGGCGCTGAAACCGCCGCTAAACTATCTCGGCTTTGGCCGCAAAAGCGCCGGGCAGATGGCGGTGGTTTTACCGGAGTTCACCGAAGGGCTGCGTGATGAACCGGCTTACGATGTTTATCGCGGTCTCAGCTTTGCGGAGGATCAGGAACGGCTTGCTGCTGACCAGTATCAGTACGACATCACCATCATCATGCCGGGGACGATTGGCAAGGAGCGCAAGAAAACCAGCGGTCACTATCACGGCTATAACGACACGCGGCGCAACACCCATCCGGAAGTGTATGAAGTGATTAAGGGCACGGCGGCGTATATCCTGCAAAAGTCGCCGGATTTTGCCGTCGCGCCAAAAGATCTGGTGGTCGACGATCTTATCGTGGCGGTGGTGAAGGAGGGGCAGAGCATTATCGTGCCGCCGAATTATGGTCACTGCTCCATCAATATTGGCGACGGGCCGCTGGTGTTCAGCAACCTGGCGTATAAACCCTGCGCGGTTCATTACGACACGGTGCAGTTTTACCACGGTATGGCCTGCTACATCGTGGAGGAGAACGGGCAGCTCTGCGTGCGCAAGAATCATTACTACCCGCATATTCCGCACATCAAATTCGCCACCGTCAAAGAGAATCCGCATCTTGGCATCACCTTTGATACGCCGCTTTACCAGCGCTATCGCGCCGCGCCGGAACGTTTTCACTTTCTGGGGCATGTCGATAACTATGTCCGGGAAATCATGGGGATGCTCCAGTATGAGGATGATTTATTCCCGCTCTGTCAGGAGGACGCATGATGGAAACGCAATTTGTTGCAGGCGTTGCCTGTACTGACCTGCATCAGGCGATGTCGCGGATTGATGGCGCTGCGCTGGTGCGTCTGGAGCAGGCCATCGCTGAAGCGAACACGGTGTTTGTTTTTGGTGCAGGGCGTTCGCTGTTAATGCTGAAAGCTTTTGCTATGCGCCTGATGCATATTGGCCTGAAGGTGCATGTGGTCGGTGATGTGGTCACGCCTGCGCTGCAAAAAGGCGACCTGCTGCTGCTGGCCAGCGCATCGGGTGAAACGGCTTCGCTGGTGAATGTGGCAACGAAAGCGAAGCAACTGGGTGGCACTGTGGCCTTGCTGACCATTTTCCCCGACTCCACGCTGGGGAAACTGGCGGATGTGGTGGTCAGGATCCCGGCCTATACCGACAAACTGCCGGATGGACCCGATAACGTGAAAGGCATTCTGCCTGGCGGCAGCCTGTTTGAAGAGGCCGTCATGGTGCTGGGGGATGCCATGATAGTGAATCTGGCCCAGTCGACGGGATATCGCTTAACCAAGGGTTTTGCGCTGCACGCCAACCTCGAATAGTCATCTGACACAAGGAAACCAATATGAAATTACAGCTTGCCCTGGACGAGTTAACCCTGCCTGAAGCGCTGATATTTATTGATAAGGTGGTTGATGACGTTGATATTATTGAAGTGGGAACACCCTTTCTTATTCGGGAAGGCGTGAACGCGATTAAAGCCATTAAAGAGAAATACCCGCATAAGGAAGTGCTGGCGGATGCGAAAATTATGGATGGCGGCCATTTTGAGTCGCAGCTGCTTTTCGACGCCGGGGCAGACTATATCACGGTATTAGGCGTTACCGACGTGCTGACGATCCAGTCCTGCATCCGCGCGGCGAAAGAGGCCGGAAAGCAGGTGGTGGTGGATATGATCTGCGTCGACGATCTCCCCGCGCGGGTTTGCCTGCTGGAAGAGGCGGGGGCGGATATGCTGGCGGTACACACCGGCACCGACCAACAGGCGGCGGGACGCAAGCCGATTGATGATTTGATTACGATGCTGAAGGCGCGCCGGAAAGCCCGGATTGCCGTCGCAGGCGGCATCAGCAGCCAGACGGTGAAGGACTATGCGCTGTTAGGCCCGGATGTGGTGATTGTGGGATCTGCGATCACGCATGCGGTGGATCCGGCAGGTGAAGCGAGGAAGATTTCACAGGTGTTGTTGCAGCATCACTGAGATTAGACGAGCAGAATGGCATCTGGCGCGATTGTGCGCCAGATGTCGACCAATAGTGGACATGCGAGTAAGTGAGTAAATTTTCTAAGGACATAACTGTTCCTTCAAAAAATATCTGGCCTGAATATAAACTACTCGATATTCTGAAATGCTTTGTATTTTTTGTGAACAGGAAAAAGTATGCTGAGTACGTTACCCGATTTACACAGAAGTTTTGCAGAGCAACTCAAACTTAATTTTCAGTCTGATTCGCGGATTCATTCCCTTCTCGCTGGTGGCTCGATTATTCATGGCGGATTTGATAAATACTCCGATCTCGATTTCATCGTTGTCGTCGACCCTCTCCACTATGACGAAATCATGACGCAGCGTAGGGAGTTTGCCGGAACATTAGGCCATCTGCTCCATGCTTTCACCGGGGAACATGTGGGAGAGCCTCGCCTGCTTATATGCCTGTATGGACCTGAACTCCTCCATGTCGATCTGAAATTTGTCACCCTGGAAATGCTCACTCAACGCGTTGAGGAGCCGGCAGTGTTATTTACCCGTGATAACCTTGCTCTGGAGAGACAACTGGCAAAATTTAGTGCTCACTGGCCCAACATGACGCCGGAGTGGTTTGAGTCCCGAGCCTGGATCTGGCTGCATTATGCAGTGGTTAAGCTGGGAAGGGGCGAACTATTCGAAGCGATGGGTATGCTGGCATTCTTCCGCGAGCAGGTGCTGGGACCTATGCTGTACCGTCGCGCAAATCTACCGCAACGTGGGGTTCGCCGTATTGAATTCCACGGCATTGATCCTGATGGCCTGCTGACTTCCACGCTGGCAACGCACGATCGTGGCTCCGTCAGCCTGGCTATCAGAATGGCTGCTGACGCTTATATCAATCTGCGAGCGGATGCTCTGCCTGAAAATATCGCAGACGATGCGGCCCGTTGGGCGCTCCTTGCCATGCTGAAAGAGTATTCTGACAGGGGTTAAATCTATACTCCGGTTGGTTACACGGCCGGAGTAAAAGCATCACGGAAGATGCAGTCGATAGCCAAATCACGGGATGGACATCTCAATCTGGTTACTTCAAAACATGTTCAAGCCAGGTTCAGATGTCCGGGAAAGGGAAAATTTCAAATGTCGGCTGAGTGCCTGGAGCGGACATAGCTTATATCGCGATATGCCGGTTTACGGGCCAAATGTTAGTCATATCTGGGGAGCCAAATTTCGTGACATGAATGTTATCAATTGTTCATCTTGTTAAAAATTTTATTTCTTGAAATTATCCCAGAAATGGGCGAAATTTTTTTCATCAATTGACTTAATCTTGGATTTTCTGCTTTTTATTTTTTTAATTTTTTCCTCCACTTCTTCGGAAGTAATATTTATATTTCCTTTAATCTCCATTATCTCTGAATATCCATACATATAGTCATCAACTCGTTCCTCTTCTTTAATTCCTCGTAGTACCTCAGGGTGGATTTTTTCCGGGAAGTTAATATACTCATTAATCTGGACTATTAAAATTTCAATTTTTTCATCTGAGTCATATTTTTCTGCGATTTCATTTGCACCTTCTTTTTTTGCTTTCTCGATAATATTCTTGATTATAAATTTTACTAAATCATATGTTGCATTTCCAATAACGCCGCTTAGCGCTGCAACACCGATAAATATCAACCACTGTTCTGATGGTATTAATGAGGCAAAACAGTTAACCTTACCGTTTGATTTAACTTGCTCTTCAAAAAATTGTCTATACTTAACTCCCATTTCATACGCATACTCCGAGCGTTCAAGTACAGCGTCATAATCATCAGGACAAGCTTCCCCGCAAAAATGACATTTCTCGCCTACATACAACTCTGCACACTTAAAACATAACTTTATTGGACTGTTCAATCTAAAACTCCTGTCAATGTTTTTTTTGAAGGGCTGCGCCTACATTTTTCAAAACTAAAAACATGGTTGAGCGTCATGTAACCTAATAATCTATAGGAAAAATGAAAACAATACATTGGTTCGTGTCAGCATAATATGAATAATCATGACATTTGAAGAAAAATAGTCAACATAGCTCATAACATAAGAATATTACGACGAGGGTAACACTTATGCATGAGTCAGACAGCTCATCTGCTGCTAAGCTTCTGCGTTTTACTCAAAGCTGACCATGCTTTCTAATCATTCCGTGCTTTGACTAGCTTGCTGGGTTAAGGGCTTTATCAATCTGACGTAGCAGAAAGGTACAGCCCTTGAAGTTATAGCTTTATCGGGCGTTCAGGTTTCCCGCTCTCCAGACTCCGATGCACCGCCTCACAAATCCGGCTTACCGCCAGTCCGTCCTCGGCGGTGGCCGGGTAGGGCGCTTTATGTCTGACCGCCCGCACAAAGTCATTGATAGGATCGATACCGAAACCGCTGGGAACGCCGTTGCGGTAGTTGATGAAATAGCTGTTGGGCGTGAGCGTTTTGTCCGGGGTGGTGATTTCCAGCCCCCGGTGTTGTGAGGAACTGCGGATATACGTCGTCCCGCAGAGAATTTCGATGCGCCCGTCGTTATCCTTTGGAAAACCCTCCGGCAGGACCCACGAATTCTCAACCACCCATGAACTGCCGTCGGCCATCGTTAGCAGGCTCTGCACACTGTCGTAGGTGCTAAGACCCGCAATATCCAGCAGACCTTTTTGCCCAACTGCGTACACCGACACCACCTCCTGACCGGAGAGATGGCGTACCATGTCAAAGCAGTGGGACCCCAGAAACCACACCGGAGAGCTTGCGCCCGCCCAGTTCAGCCACTCCGTCGGCACGCTAATCACGTCGTCCATATTGATATGGCCGCGCAGGATCTGCCCGGTCTCCGGCTTTTCCAGTTCAGCTTTAATGCGCATCACCGCAGGGTCCCAGCGTTTATGGAAATCGACACCGACCAGCAGCTCTCGCTGCTGCGCCATCTCCACGATAAGCTCACACTCGCGTACCGAGGTGGCGAGCGGTTTTTCCGCCAGCACATGCTTGCCGTGGCGCAGGGCGGTGAGGATGGATTCGGTGTGGTACGGGTCTGGTGTCGCCACCGAGACCACGTCGATGGCTTCCTCTTCCAGCAGCGTTTCCAGCCGGGTATAGCCCATGATGCCGTATGACATGGCAAGGTCGTCGCAGCGCTCTGTATCGGTGTCACAGATGGCAACCAGCACCGTGTCCGGGTTATGGCGGTACGCGTTCATATGGTGTTTGCCGTAGATACCTGCGCCGACCACGGCGGCTCTGATTTTGTTCATTAGTGAGTCCTCAGAATAAGTCCAGGGAAAACAGCCAGCCGACTATTACCGCAAGCGGTCCGGTCAGTTGTCTCGACAGCAGAAAGGCGGGGACACCTTTCGCGATGGTCTCTGGCTTTGCCTCCTGCATCGAAAGGCCGACCGGCACGAAGTCGCAGCCGACCTGCACGTTGATGGCAAACAGTGCGGGCAGGGCGAAGGCCGGAGATATCGCCCCCGCGCCAATCTGCGTACCAATCATCACGCCGATGACCTGCGAGATGGCCGCGCCCGGCCCGAGCACCGGGGAGAGAAACGGAATGCCGCAGATGAGCGACAGCAGCACCAGCCCCCACAGTGAGTTCGCCAGCGGCGTCAGGGCATGGGCAATCAGGCTGCCGAGCGCGGTCTCCTGCACCAGCGCAATCAGCAGCGAGACAAAGGCCATAAACGGGATAACGTTGCGCAGGGACACATCCACCGCCTCACGGCTGGCGGCGAACAGCAGGGCGATAATGTGGCCAACAGCGGTACCGGTCTTTTCAACCATGCGCACCAGTTTCTCCGTGCCGCGCGGCGGTGGCGGCGTGGTGATAACCCGTGGTGCAGCGACAGGTACGGACTCCGGTTCGCCGTCCGGGGCTTCGGCGGTATCCACCAGAACCAGCTGCTCCATCGTCACGCCGGAGACGTAGTTATCCTCGCTAATAAACTGCGCCAGCGGCCCGGCGCGCCAGGTGGGGAGCACATTGATGGTCGGGATGCCCTTCTGCGGGTACAGGCCGCAGCGCAGGGACCCGGCGCAGTTAATCACCACGCACAGGATGTCGTTATCCGGCGGAATGTCTGAGAAGCCGTTGACGATTTCCGATTCGGTGAGTGCGCCGATTTCTATCGCGACGGGATGGATTTCCCGCCCGGTTAGCGAGAGCACCTTTTTGCCGCTCCCTATGGGCAGCCACAGCCCCTTGCCGTAACCACCGGGACCAGGGGGAATGAGTACCGTGTTCATGGGCGTCCCTCCGCAATCATCAGTTCTCCGTGCAGGGCCGGGAGCAATGGTACCGGGCCGGACAGATGGACCACGCCGGGATGGAAGGCATTCAGGCTGCCGTCAAATTTCATCGTCAGATGGCCGAGCTCAAACAGCGACTGCTGTGCTTCTCTGCCCACAGCCGTAATGAGGTAGCTGTATCCGGCCAGCAGCAGGGTATCGCCTGGCAGAATGAACAGATTTTCTTCCCGCATGGTCGGTTCCAGTGACAGGGAGTAGTCCAGACAGTCCTTCGGCCCGTTGCTGTCGAAAGTGATGAGCATTTTGTCGGTGAGGCCGTCGGCGACAAACAGGCCGATAGCGACGATACGCGCGCAGTAGGTCATCATGGTTCGTTCCCCTGTTTGCTGAGCCGCAGGAACAGGTACTCGGTGATAATCCCGCGTATCAGGCCAATCACCATGGCGGCAGCGATATAGCGCAGTGCCAGTGAGGTGACCGGGAGACCGAGCGCCTGGATCCCGGCAGCCACGCCGAGCCAGACGAACAGCTCCGATGGCACCACGTGGGGAAACAGGCTGGTGAGCGGATGGGCGGTGGTGCCGAGGGCATCCTCGTAACCGGGTTTGCTCTTTTCGGGCAGAAGTTTGCCGAGCGTCAGCGCGCCGGGGGTGCTCATAAAGAACCAGCCGAGCACCGGCAGTACGCCGTAGGTGAGAATGCGCGAGCGGCCGAGCAGGGCGGCGACTTTCTCCATTCTGATGGTGCCGACCAGCTTCATCAGGAAGTTGATGGCCAGCAGCAGGCAGATGAGCATTGGGATAAGCCCCGTCATCATGTCGAGGAAGATTTTGCCTGCGGCCTGGAATACATGAATAAACGCCTCAGCGAGGCTGACTGTCCACATAGAAGTCCTCCGGGTAAAAGGCCCGGAGCGCACAGACCTGGCGGACAGAGGTTAAGGCATGACAGGCGTAAGCGTCTGGGGCTCCGGTAATGGCGATAAACAGCTGTGGCTCATACTGCTTTCTTTGTTATCCCCGCTTGTGGCGTGTTTTTGTGAACTGAGCGGTTTTCAGGACGAGCGGATGCGTGGCAATTCAGCCCTGAGTATGCGATGCTCAGCAGTTGGGTTTGCAGAGGGTGATAGTCTGCAATTTGTACAGATTACTATAACACAAGAAAGTTAAGTTTAAATAAAAATATTAACTTTCTTATTTGTTGGTGATCTTTAATTACTTTTTGAATATCAAAGAGTTGTTCTTCTGGTTAGATTGATGGACAAAACAGAAAGCAAGAATCGCGAAGAAGATCACAAAATCCAGTTTGGCAGACGCCTGGCGCAGGCCATGCTGCTGACAAAGCATACCAATGCCTCATTGGCCCAAAAGATTGGGGTCAGTGAACCAATGGTTAAGAAGTATGTGGATGGGCAAAATCTTCCTAAGGCTGATGTGTTGCTTAAGATCGCCCGTGCGACAGGTATCAGTACGGCATGGTTACTTGAAGAGCAGGAAGATACTCAAGCACCGGAAGACTCTGCTGAAAAAGATCTTGAATTTCTAAACGACATGTTCAAATTCTTATCGGCTATGCAACGTAAAATAGTCCTGAAACAAGTATCTGAAACGGTAACGAAGTTGCTTGAACAGGAAGGGAAATATCTTGAAAAAAGAAAGCGTGATTGAATTTTAATTAATTTCATTCAATATTGACCGGATGATTCCGGCCAATACATTCATTGATTTTTTTGCCAGTTTGTGAGACTTGCACCTACTATTGCCATTATGCTTTTACTTATTTCTTGTGTGCTCCACTCCCCACTATGATATCGACCATACGCAAGAGTAATACCTGGAGCCTCCAAAGCAAATCCAATTGTGATGACCGCATAAATTATATCTGTAATTAAGATGCAACTAATTTTTGAACCGGCCTCAAGTTCGTGAGAGATTTTAACTTCTGTTAAATTAGAAAGAAATTGAGCGTACATTTCTGGAACTGATGACATTGTTATACCTCATGAAAGTCCCTTATTCTTAGGGATGTGAAGCATCATGCTAACAATATTACTGTGAGTAAATTATTTAATAATGTTGCTATTTATGGTAAATGTTTCTTGCCAAAAGTTTTGCCCTTTAAGGGCAGGCCCGTTCCCCTTATTCACCCTTCCTTTCAGCCTTTGCCTTTTCAGTCCCTTTTCGCCATTTTCATTCCATCTGTTTTTGAGGTGGTACAGGTGGGACAAGTGGTACAACCGCGCCAGCCGTGGCTTTGCGCTGTACCACCTGAAAAATACCAGCCTGAAAAGTGGGACAGATTCAGCAACGGCTGTCCCACCCTGTACCACTTTTTTTAAACCAGATTATCTAAAGTGGGACGCTGTAACCCGCGCCAGCTCTGCGTGTACCACTTGTCCCACCCTGTACCACCTTTTTTTAAGACACGCGAGATGGCACTCAGATACTGAGGATGCGGGAGGTAAGGCGGTAAACCCTGGCTTTGCCGATCTCCGGCAGGCGAACCTGCGACTGGTATTTCCCGTCACTGCCGGGCAGCAGGCATTCCGCTTCCAGACATAATCTGGCCGCTCTGGCGGGACTGAATCCCCGGCACATTTCCCGCCAGCCCTCCGGCAGGATGTGAAACAGTGTGTGCTCTTCACCCGTCAGCGGTTCTTTTTCCACCCGGCGAAAGCCCACCATATTCAGCGGGCGGTCCGGGCCATCCCACGAGGCAAAACGGCTGTACTGGTGCGCGGTAATGAACCGCTTGATCTGCGCCAGCACGCCTTCATCCTCCTGGTTAGCAATATGGCCGCGTTCGTTCAGCCAGGCGTGCAGGCAGATCTGCACCGCCCCATACGCCGTGCCTTCCTGCCAGCCCGTGATGCCCTGCAGCGTCGCTATCTCTCCGGCCACCGCCAGCAGCGCAAAGCGGGCCACGATGCGTTGCACCTGGTTTCCGGCATTCTCCGGCATCAGGGCGGTCTGGTAGTGGCGAAGTAGCTCTCTTGCCAGCGTGGTGCTGGCGTCCAGGTCGCCGGTGAGGAAGGCCAGCCAGGCACGAAAAGCAGTGCCGTGGAAACGGGCCACCCGGTCGCAGAGGGCATCGGCGAACTGCTGGCCGCTCGCAAAGCCGTGTAGCTGCTCAAACGCGCCATGCTGCCCGGTGTCGCTGGGGATTTGTACCATGCGCACGTCCATTCCGGCGTAGAGGCGCTCCCCGGCGCGTTCGGTGTGTTCCGCCAGCGACAGCTCCCCGGTGGAGAACAGCAGCAGCGTCCAGTGCCTGCGGTTACGCACTTCGCCGTCGGTGCGGGCGCGCCCCTTGCCCTGGCCGTTCGCCAGCATATAGGCAATCATCCCGGCTTCACGCGGGTCCACTTCGCGGAGTTCATCAAGCGGCAGCAGAGCATCGTTGTGGCGGCTGGCAATTCCCTCCAGCGCATTCCCGGTGGCCCGCCAGGAGTGCCAGTAATCCGTCCCGCCACAGACGGAAGCGGCCACTTTCATCACCGTGGTTTTACCGTCGGTGGACTCACCGCGCAGGTGAAAACCCCCGCCGCCCGTTCCGGTCAGGCGCAGCAGCGGGGCGGCCAGCGCACAGCAGAGGGCAAAGACCAGCCGTGAGTTGCCTGCACAGAGTGCGGCGACCTGCTCCTGCCATTCCGCCAGCGTACCAGCCTGTGCAAAGCCGCCGGTCAGATAGTGGCTGCCCTGAAGGATGACATTGTTGCCACCGGGACCGATAACCTCATCCGGCAGCACGTACACCCCGCAGTGCCAGCCGGTTTTCTCCACGCAGGTGACCCGGCGTCCGGGGAGTGACCGTGAGATGTACTCGCACAGCAGGCTGCGCAGGGCGGGGCGGGTGGAGATATAGGTCAGGCCGTTCTCCAGCAGGATGCGCCGCAGCTCCTCGCCGTTGCCGCTGAGCATTGCCATTGGCATAGCCCAGCGCCGTAACTGCCCGGTGGTGGTGTGCCATTCCAGCAGGCGGCCATAGCTGCCGTCATGGCTGTCGCAGGTGATAGCGGTAACGTGCAGAGGGGAGCAGATGCGCTGGGGTTGTATGTCGCTTTCGCCGTCGCGTCGCTCGGTCAGCTTGTCAAACCACAGTGCCTCTTCATCGAGGCGGAAGTGATCCGGCAGGATGTCAGAAGGCCTTTCCTGCCGCAGGCGTGCAAGCTGACCGCTCCAGTCCTCCAGCAGCTCACCGTCGGGGCTCATCAGCCGGGCCATCTGCACATCCGCATGTGCCAGTTTTACGGCGATTTTCAGCAACTCCTCTTCGCGGATATCGCCTGTGCGAAGTACCCGGACGTAGAGCGCGTCAGGTCTGATTATGGTCAGGTTATCCAGATCGGCCAGTTCATCCGGGCCGAGTACCACCGGAGGAACATCATCTTCCCGGTCGGGATCTTTTCGCCAGGCGCGTGAGGTTTCCCATGCCAGGCTTCCGGCAAGGATCACCATTTCGAGCGTGCGGTCCGGAGACTGCTTACAGAGAAAGGGGGCGCGTTTCATGATGGGGTATCAGTCGGCTCATCCCTGAGCGTGGATTAACGGATGGTGGTACGGCGCTGCTGCCACTGGCGGATTTCAGCGGCATCGAAGACCACCAGTCGGGAAGAGAGGTGGACGGGGCGGGGAAAGTCGGTGTTTTTAATCAGGCGGTAAACCGACGATTCGCTCATCGCCAGAAACTGGACCACCTGCCGCATACGCACGTTACCGCTCTCGGGAAAAGCATCGTTACTGTCAGCACGGGTTTTCATGATTGCACCTCACGGGAACAGAGTGTCGGAGCGGTTATAGCGCGGAACAGGAAGGGGAGGTATAGGTCCGGGTGAAAAAGTTTGGTCCGGAAAAAAAGTAATAAGTCCGGGAAGAAGTTTTTTGGTATCAGGACTTACGGCGTTAAATTAATTTATTGAAAGTAAATATTTTTTATCGCCTTGACTCTGTCTGGATAAGTTATGCTCAGGTTTACGGATGGCAACGCACGACGTTGAGCACTGTACCAAAGTTGTTAAGCTATGAACGAAATAGACTTAATATGGTAAAATGTAATACATAGGAAACAGGACCCGGTGTAAGAGGGATGATTCAAGGAATTCGTTGCTGATTTAATCAGTAGCACTTGTCACCTACACTGATAAAATAAATTTTTATATACTATTAGATAGAAGGTTTTTTATGAAAAATGACATATATTCTTGCTTTAAAGAATTAAATGAAACTGAAAGGGAGGATAGCTATAACATCATTTGTGAAAAAGAAGGTCGTAGCGACCTTTATGCAATCATGGCTCCTCATGGTGGAAAGATTGAGTCAGGAACAACAGAAATCTCGGTAGCTATTGCTCGTGAGGATCTATCTCTTTATATTTTTAATGCAAATAAAACCAATAACAATAGAGCCCTTCACATAACAAGTGCTCGTTTCGATGAGCCACAATGTGAAAGCATGTTAGGAAAAGTAGAAACTGTATTGGCTATACATGGCGCTCGGGATCCTGAAAAAGAGCCGAAAGAAAGAGTCTGGGTTGGCGGTAGTCTTCGTGAAAAATTCGTGATTCATTTAGATGCAACCTTGAGCCCGTTAGGTATTTTAGTGGAAATCATACCTGAATTTCTTGGTAAAGATCCGAACAATATCTGCAATCGGGGGATTAGCAAAGAAGGGATGCAACTTGAAATCACAAAGTCACTCCGTGATACTCTAAAAATTGATAAAAAACGTATGGAAGAATTTAGTGAGGCTGTTCGTGCAGCTATGATGCTTACGTACCCATCATCTTAAATTCTTTGTGATAATATATTTTTCTTGCGAATTGTTCTATTCATAATTAATCGGTTATATGCCGATGACAAGGATGATAATTATATGGGTATAGTATATGTGAGTTCTTTTTTTACTAGAAAAGGTCGCTTTGATTTAAATCGTGCGATGGTTTTTCATCACTGAACTTAGAGAGGTAGATAGACGTTACTCTGGGATTTATGCCATTTCAAAATTCACAAAGGAGTACGGGAACGCGAGAACCGTATTGATATCGTTACTCAAGAAGTAGGTTCGCGTATTTGAAAAGAACTTTTATATGCTGGAGGTGATATTTAATATATCACCTCCAGTATATTGCGTTGAATAAATTTTTAATTTTAAGGGCTGACAATCACCTTTATATCAGAGCCAGAGATGCTTTTAATGTATGAATAGCTTGTTCCTAAAACTGTTAATTGTTCGTCAGAAACTTTCTTGGCTGAGACGGCAGGTTGGACAATGACAAAATTGAATATAAACTCATGGTCATGGCACTTGTTTCGTAATATTTCAAGTTGCTGAGGTGCTCCTTTAAGTATTCTGTCGAAACCTTTTGAAAGAGATTTTTGGTAGCGTTCAAGTAGACGGTCAAAAAATTTCTCCCCAGTATATAGCCACTTTACTGACCTAGAGGCTTGGCCACAGACCTCGTAAACATCGCTCAAGCGAGCACCTGGTATAGCGGTTCCGTCAGTCAAAGGACAATATTTACAATGGAATAAGCTAATGTAGATCTTGTCATTATCTACGCGAATTGCAACAAGGTCTGCAATTTCACCTGCACCATCGTCATTGAAGACAATTTCGAATTCATCAGCAATTTTTTGATAAGTGAATCCCTGTACGCTATCTGAACGTTTTTCAGCGCGCATTGACTCCTGATAAATTTTTGTTGTTCCCCAGTCCCAAGTTTCGAGCAAATCTTTGGGTAGCTTTACATTTAAGTTGTTGGGTGAAAAATAACGATAGTTTCCGTAGACCATCGAACCATCTACGTTTAGCAACACAAGAGCTTCATCATTCAGAAATTCATCCAGTGATATTTCCTTAGAGAAAACAATTTTCAGGTCGGGACAGTAAGTTTTGTAACAGTCAGCTAAAAGTTTGATATAAATGTTTGTAAGGTGTTGCTCTAATCCATTGTGATCAACAGTGAGTATTGGGATACTCAGAGTTATGTCATCATCGTGACTTGGCCTACCCAGTACAATATCAAGTAGATTGAATCTCTCACCTTTAAAAATGAGTGAGATTTTTTGCTCAGTTTCTATTGCAATTGCATCGGGCCAATCACAGTAAAAAAGACCAGTAGGCCATTTATTCTCAATTTTCTCTGCACGCATGACGTTCTTCAAAACATCGCTCGGGTTGATAGACTGGTCATTGAGTTTCGTAGATATACGTTTGCACCATTTAATCCAATAATTTATTGGCGATGAATTCATCTCCCAGATTTTACCTTTATGCGAGCATCCAACTGTAGTGCGTTCACCCAGCTCAAAACCGGTTGCAAATATGTTTGATTTCTTCGCGTTACCTTTTTCGATGTCACTAATGACTTGATTGATGTCGTGCCCAACATGCATTGTAAATCGGAGATCTTTTCGAGCTCGAGATAAACCTACGTTTTGCAATTTCATCAATTTGATATTATGAAGAGAACGGAAAGTAGGCTCACCATTGATACGTACAGCATCTTTAGCAATTAATTTCAGGAACTGGGTCGATTGAGTATCATCTCCAGAAGTGTGTATGAAAAGAGTGTTCTCGGGTTCGTTATAAAACGCCAGATACAAGACCCAACTTGTATCAACTATAGCTTCAGTTTGTGCCCATCCCACTAATGTGTCCCGCCTTGTTACCATGATGATAGTATCACCTTCATCATTGATGGAGATATGCTTCAACTTCTCTCTGCGGGCATCGAACTCTCGAGCCTTTTCTGGTTGCCAATTTTTTGGTGATAAATGATAAGCTAATGCACTGACTTTGGGGTTTGGGTTCAGACCAAAGATAGAATCCGAGTCGGTATCATCAGAGAATTGTTCATTAAAGACTTCTTTTTCAATTTCGAAACTAACTTTTTCCTGACTAACGTCGCGGATGATTTTTCCCCAATCAGCGCTCTCTTTATAGAGATCTGACATCTGGTGATCGGTTTTTTGGTTCGCAATATTAGCAACGAACTTGGCATCCCCAAGAGTATTATCGACTCTTGTTAGTCGACCAATAAACTGCAGTGTGATCGCAGGACTTTTATGTTGATCATGAATTGCCGCAATTTTTAGTTCGGGCAAATCAAAACCTTCTCCAAGCATGTCTACACAAACAATAATGCGATATTTTTTTTGGACGATGTCTTCAAAAATTTTTTCTTGATTAGGTACTTTGCTGTGTATCAAAATGGAACTCAGGTCTGTATATGTGCTGTAAATGCTAAAAAGATACTCTGCACGTTTTTGAGATTTTGCCCTGACTAACATTAAATGATTATAACCAGCGTCTATATCTTTCCTCAGAAGTTCTACGGCTTTATCCGCTATAGCTTTATCTGAAATGTCTAAGTTATATTCTCGTACTGGGTGGAATTCTATGCTTTTGAAATAACCATCGTTTTGGGCGTCTTTTAGAGGATAGTTATATATAATTTTCCCCACCAAAGCTAAACCATCTTCCCGAAATGGAGTTGCTGTAAACTGGATACATGGTTTATTCTTAAAAATATTTTTGACTCTTTCCCAACTGTTAGCCGGAACGTGATGAGCCTCGTCAATGAATAGGTGGCTACACATATCCCCTAGGGCTTTGATCGCTTCTTCGTCAAATAATCTTAGTGCTTGTGGAGTTGCAACGATAACATTTGCTTTGGAAAGCTGAATAACTTCTTTCTCAGACATTCCAGAACTGATCGCGGCAACTATAGGATTTAACGCAACATCGGACACAGCTCCCACGCTGCGCAGTGTTTTAAAATTTGCACATTTGCCTACTAATTGACTTCTGAGGGCATCTGAAGGAACAAGGATCAGGGTTCTTTCCATTTTTCCAGAGACGAGTAGTGCAAGCATGGTGTCGGTTTTGCCAGTACCTGTTGGCATAACCACCGTTGCTGGTGAAGAGGGGTCTATCAACAAATGTCCTAAAGTCGCATAAATAGCAGCTAACTGGGGCTTACGGAGCCCAGGAGTATTTGTCTGGGGGATTGCAATATTGAAATTAAAACGATGATCTCGCCAACTCTGGAGTACATCCGAGTATTTTGTTACAACCTCGTCCATACAATTGTCCTCAAAAAATGATACAAGCGGGAATTTAAGTATCTGGAACATGACTAGAATAATCTTTTGGGCATGCTTAAAGCGCCTATTCCAATAGATTAGTTAAGTATTGTTAAATTTGGTTGCATCTTTATCCTTGTTAAAGAGAGTTCAGATTTTGATTGAATATTTTTTTAGGCTGAAATTACTTTACCTAAAATCGTATGTGTGCGCATTGAAAATGTCATCTACCACTTAATTTTTTTGACAAGTTCAGAGTCTCTTTATGAAACTATCGGAAGAGGGTTCGTCTATCATTCCAATGAGCATTATTTATATAATATACTCGTATTTTTCTTTAAATAAAGTCTCAAATTATCAGTATTGATCTTAAGATCTTAACAAGATACATGGTTTAAATTGCTTAAAGAGTGATTGTCAGAGGGGGAATAATTATATCAAAGCAAATGTAATCACTACTTAAGATTCCTTTTCCCTTCCCATCTTCAACACCTCATAAAACGTCCCACGCCCAAGCCCATCCGACGGCAATTCCTGTTCCTGATCCAGTGTCTTCAGCTTGCGAAGTATCCGATCCGAAGCCGGTTTATCAGACGTCCCATACCGTCCGTCAGTCTCCTCAACCAGAAGCTGAACCAGCAGCCAGCAGAGTCGGGCAGTATTCTCCCGTGCCTTATCGCGTTTATGCATCCCACGCAGGGAAGGTTGTGCTGAAGCAGTGAGATCCGGCAGCGCATCGTCGCCGAGCGTCTTCAGCCACTTGCGGCCACAGCTATTACGCGACAGTTTCATCACTGCCTTCAGGCTGCGGGCCTTAATTTCTGGCGGCGTGAGTTCGTCATCAATAAGCCGCCAGGCCAGCGCGAACATCTCATCGGCATAGAACATGCGTTTGTTCGCCGGGGCGCTGACCATGCCCGTTGCTTTGATGGTGCGGCTGATGGCGTCGTGCAGGATACGGTAATTTTCCTGATGTTCTTCCGGCAGGGCGTTTGCAGGTTGGGAAGCATCAAGGCCGAGAAGCAGAAGGGCGAGATGCCGCGCTTCCAGCAGCGGCATATCACATTCCCGTTCAAACAGATTCTGACGAATGGGACTGGTCACATTATTCTCCTTTCACGATCCGCAGCGGTTCTTCTTCACCGAGCAATGCCTGCCGTCTGGCAGCATCAACGTAGTTTCCCCACCACTGCATCAATGGTCGCCTTTGTTCCAGATAGTCGCTGCGGTTGTAGGCCGCTTCGATCTCGTCTTCTTTCTGGTGCGCCAGCGCTGATTCCAGTACTTCACGGGGGAAATGACCTGCGCCCGCCGTTCTGGCGATGCTGCGCATGCCGTGGGCGACCAGCTCACCGCCAAACCCCATACGGATTAGCGCGGCATTCGCGGTCTGCTGGTGCATATGCTCCAGTGGTTTGCGGATGCTGGGGAAAACCCACGGGCGATGGCGGCTGACGGGCTCCATAATCTGAAGAACGCGCAGCGCCTGTTTGCTGAGCGGCACTGTGTGCGAACGGTTCATCTTCATAAAGGTGTCAGGGATCCGCCATTCCGCTTTTTTCATATCGATGTCGCACCAGCGGGCGCTAACGGCTTCGCCGGGGCGAACCCAGGTCAGTAGCTCCCATTCGATAAGGCAGCGGGTTTCCTTGCGGATAGAAGCGTTCTGTAAGGCCAGCATCAGCCTGCCCAGTTCACTGGGGTGAAGGGCGGGCATGTTCTGCTTTTTTGGTTTCTTGAAGCGGGCGACCAGGTTGTCAGCCGGATTGAACTCGATGAGCTCTTCGGAGATGGCGAAGCGGAAGATTTCATTGAGCCGTGAAATGACTCGCCGCAGTGTTTCGAGGATGCCTTGTTCTTCCAGTGGTGTGAGGTGGTCCTTGAGCATCTTAGGACGGATCTCGGTGACGGGTGTACTGCCCAGAGAAGGGAAGACGTGCATCTCCAGCGAACGCCAGACATCTTTGGCGTGATCTTCGCTAAGGTCGCTGGTCCGTTTCTTCTCTTTGAGCCACTGTTCCGCAACTTTTTCCAGCGTGCATTCATTCTGGATGCGTTTTTCTTCGGCTATTCCTGCTAAGTGTTGACGGGGATCTATGCCCTGCCAGAGCAGTCGTCTGTACTTCGTGCGAGTTTCGCGAGCCATGGCCAGTGTAACGACCGGGTAAGGGCCAAGGCTGGTTTTGGTGCGCTTTTTGGTGATGGGATGATAATACTCGAAATGCCAGGCCTTCCTCCCTGAAGTCTTAACCAGCAAGTACAGGCCTTCACCGTCCCGTAGCTCATAGTCCGTGCTACGGGGCTTCGCGCCAGCGATCTCCACATTTGTTAAGGGTTTCAGTTGCTTAGGCATGTTTTAGCACCACGCTTTTTTAGCCCCACGATACCGTGGTGCTAAACATGGTGCCAAAAGGTTAAGATTCATACAGAGATCATGACCACACATGCAACAAAAAAGCCTGCAACTCGTTGAAGTTACAGGCTTTTTTAAGGTTCATGATGCATCATGAATGAATGTTTGGTGGAGCTGGCGGGAGTTGAACCCGCGTCCGAAATTCCTACATCCTCGGTACTACATGCTTAGTCAGTCTTTACATTCGCTTGCCAGCTGCGGACGGACACGCCACTAACAAACTAGCCTGATTAAGTTTTAACGCTTCAACCCCAGGCAGGGCTTCCACGCGATCTCTTTTGGGTTTGACCTCTCTTGATCCCCGTCCTAAGAGCGGAGGCTAGGGAGAGAGGGCTCTAAGCAGGTTATTAAGCTGCTAAAGCGTAGTTTTCGTCGTTTGCGACTATTTTTTGCGGCTTTTTACGAGGCCAACCGCCCCTCGGCATGCACCTTGGGTTTCGCAAATCCCGTCGAATCCAGAATCAGCCCCAATGTGTAACGGTAAGTATACCAGATTCATGAGTGCCATGACCAGCCTCAATGGCGTTATCGTTAAAGATTTAGCACCCATGTAGCCTGATTTTTATTCGATTAAGCAATGGGATGGCAACATTTGGGTCGGATGTGATAGCCAATAAGATGTGCATTCGCGCCGCCGGAGAGGGAGGCGCGGTGAGGAGCGGATCAATAATTGCAGTGCAGGTTTAACGGTGGGCGTTTTTCATGATACGCGCTTTATCCACCTGCCATTCGCGTTCTTTGATATCTGAACGTTTATCATGCTGTTTCTTACCTTTGGCGACGCCGATTTTCACTTTGCACCAGGCATTTTTCCAGTACAGGGAGAGCGCCACTACGGTATAGCCTTCTCGATTGACGCGACCGTACAATGAGTCCAGTTCGCGCTGGTTGAGAAGTAACTTGCGGGTACGGGTAGGATCGCACACCACATGCGTGGAGGCCACAGCCATTGGCGTGATGTTAGCGCCAAACAGAAATGCCTCTCCGTCACGCAGAAGGACGTAGCTGTCGCTGATATTGGCTTTTCCTGCACGCAGGGATTTAACCTCCCAGCCTTGCAGGGCAAGTCCCGCCTCGAACTCTTCTTCGATAAAGTATTCGTGCCGGGCGCGCTTGTTAAGCGCGATGGTCGCTGAACCAGGTTTATGTGCTTTTTTCTTCGTCATAAGCGTCGTGAATCATCGGTAATCTGAAATCGAAAACACCCCATATCAATCCTGCGGGGGACAAGGCTCTATCTTAGCATGAACCCGATGTTACCCAGCGCCGGGATAGCGTTTTTTTTACAGCAGGATAAATGATATTATTTGTTGGATTTTTGTTGATGGAAATTGTTATGCCTCAGATTAGCCGGACCGCACTGGTACCCTACAGCGCGGAGCAAATGTATCAGTTAGTGAATGACGTTCAGTCTTATCCTCAGTTTTTGCCGGGTTGTACCGGAAGTCGGATTCTGGAGTCCACTCCTGGGCAGATGACTGCGGCGGTAGATGTCTCTAAGGCTGGGATCAGCAAAACGTTTACTACCCGCAACCAGTTGACCAGTAACCAAAGTATTCTTATGAATCTGGTGGATGGGCCGTTCAAGAAATTGATCGGTGGATGGAAGTTTACGCCGCTGAGTCAGGAGGCGTGCCGTATCGAGTTTCATCTCGATTTTGAGTTTACCAATAAGTTGATTGAACTCGCCTTTGGCCGCGTGTTTAAAGAACTGGCGGCTAATATGGTCCAGGCTTTTACGGTTCGTGCGAAAGAGGTTTACAGTGCCAGGTAAAATTGCCGTTGAGGTGGCTTATGCGCTACCTGAGAAGCAGTACCTGCAGCGTGTGACGCTGCAGGAGGGTGCGACGGTTGAAGAAGCTATTCGCGCCAGTGGCTTGCTGGAATTGCGTACCGATATCGATTTAACTAAAAACAAAGTCGGCATTTATAGCCGTCCGGCAAAACTGAGCGATAGTGTGCATGATGGCGATCGGGTGGAGATTTATCGCCCTCTCATTGCCGATCCGAAAGAGCTGCGCAGGCAACGAGCAGAAAAATCAGCGAATAAATAACAGACAGAAAAAAGGTGCTCATTGAGCACCTTTTTTAACGTCTTTGAGAGCAACTTTATGATTAGTTACCACTCAGCGCAGGTTTATTATCAATATTGGTCAACACCCCGCTACTATTAAAGGTCAGCGTCAGCGTTTGCTGCGTTACACCTTCATGACCTGGTTGCTGGCGGAAGACATAGAACCAGGTATTCGTACCAAATGGATCGGACATCAGCGGTGTACCCAATGCGTACGCAACTTGTTGTTGCGTCATGCCAACGCGTATTTTGGATACGTCGTTAGCGGTCAGATAATTCCCCTGGTTGATGTCAGGACGGTAAACCACTCGCTCCAGAGTGGAACAGCCTGCGGTCAACATCAATAGTACTGCTGCTGCAGCAGTCAGCGTTTTACAGCGCATAGTGATTTGATTCCTTTTCGGGCCCGAGCAGTACGTGGCTCATCTGTAATATGCCGATGATAATAGACCTTTCATCACTTTAAAACCTTTTGCTTTCCGGTCTTACGGCGTTTTGCTGTTTACTCTGACCGTGAAGCAGGAAAAAAGTTTACGCCGCAAGCAGTTCTTTCGCATTCGCCAGTGTGTTACGTGTGACTTCACTGCCCCCAAGCAGGCGCGCCAGCTCTTGTAACCGCGCTTTTTTATCCAGGGATTGCATGTGTGTTTCTGTCATCGCACCATCGGTTTCTTTGCTGACAAAATAGTGTTGATGACCACATCCCGCGACTTGTGGCAGGTGGGTAACACACATCACCTGAGTTGATTCGCCAAGTTGACGCAGCAGTTTGCCGACAACTGCCGCTGTTGGACCGCTAATCCCTACATCCACTTCATCAAAAATCAGTGCCGGGGTTTCCATTTTACGCGCCGTGATGACCTGAATTGCCAATGCGATGCGTGACAATTCACCACCGGATGCGACTTTGGCAATAGGCTGCATTGGCTGACCTGGGTTGGTGGTTACCCGAAACTCAATACGATCGGCACCGTCAGCGCCCAGGTGATGCTCGTCAAATTTAACATCGATCGTAAACTGCCCATGCGGCATTGAGAGCGCATGCATACTGTCGGTGATCAGCAGTGCAAGTTCTTCTGCATACTGCTGGCGTTGCTGGTGTAATGCGCGCGCGGTTTCCAGTGCCTGCTGATGATGTTTCGTTACCGCCAGCGCGAGCGTTTCTTGTGAGTCGGCCTGATCGTCCAGTTGCTGCTGTTCTTCCAGTAGCGACTGGTAATACTGTGGCAATGCCTCAGGGCTGACGTGATGTTTACGTGCCAGCGAAATCTGTTTTGAGATGCGCTGTTCAAGTTCAAACAGTCGGTTGGGATCGAGATCCAGACGATCGCAGTAGTGGCGCAGTTCATCGCTGGCTTCAGCAATCTGGATGGTAGCTTCTTCCAGCATATCAAGTACGCCGGACAGTTTGCTGTCCATGCCAATCAATTCGCTCACCAGTTGTTTAGCCGTGTAAAGCTGACTTTGCAGGTTTGCGTCTTCACCGTCGGCCATTACTTCCAATGCATTCTGGCTGGTAGTCAGCAATTGACCGCTGTTCGCCAGACGTTTGTACTCTTCGTCGATTTGCTCAAACTCTCCGGGCTGCGGATTAAATTCGTTAAGTTCTTTTAATTGGTATTGCAGCAGTTCCGCACGGGCGGCGCGTTCCTGACTTAACTGTTGATGATGCGCGAGGTCACGGCAGCTTTGATGCCACAACTGATAACGTGCGGTCATTTCCTGGAGCAGAGAGGTTTCATTGGCATAGCCATCAAGCAGGAATTTTTGGTGCTCGGGTTTGGTGAGTAACTGATGGGCGTGCTGACCATGGATCTGAATCAGCAACTGGCCCAGTTCGCGAAGTTGTGACAGAGGAACAGCTGTACCGTTGATAAAACCTCGTGAGCGACCATCGCTACTGATTACGCGACGAAGCAAACATTCATGACCGTCTTCAAGCTGGTTTTCTTCCAGCCAGCGCAGGGCCGCTGGCGTATCTTTCAGAGAAAAACGGGCGCACAGGTCGGCACGAGCAGCGCCGGTACGCACCATGTCGGCTTCAGCGCGACCACCGAGACAAAGGCCGAGGGCATCTATTGCAATAGATTTACCCGCGCCGGTCTCGCCAGTTATTACGGTCATGCCGCTATGAAAATCAATCTCAAGCTCACGAACGATAGCAAAGTTGCTGATGGTCAGTTGTGCCAACATAGTTGTTTTCCTGTATGAAAAACCATTACTGTTATTGTGTACAGTATAAACTGGTTTTATATACAGTAAAGAGGCTGGCGTAAAATTAGAATAATTTTTTTGACCAGCCGAGCTTGGTGCTTAATGTATTGAAATAACTGTAATCTTTCGGATGAATCAGATTCAGATGGTAATCACAGCGACGAATCAGGACATCTTCACCTTCCTGAATCGGCAGTGCTATCTGGCTGTCGCAACTGATTTCCAGGTCGTTACGGCGATGCGAAAAACGCAGACGGATCGTGCTGCTGCTGTTTATCACCAGTGGTCGTGCTGACAACGTATGCGGGAACATGGGCACCAGGGTAATCGCATCCAGAGAGGGGGTCAGAATAGGACCGCCCGCAGAGAGGGAATAGGCGGTGGAGCCTGTTGGCGTCGAAATAATCAGTCCATCGGAACGCTGAGAAAACGCAAAGATCTCGTCGATATACACTTCGAACTCAATCATATGCGCCACTTTGCCAGGATGAAGTACCACTTCGTTAATCGCGGTGCTGATGCGTTTCTGGCAATCTTGCTGACAAACTTGCGCTTCCAGCAAAAAACGTTTCTCGCTGATGTAGTGGCCTTCCAGCACATCGGCTAATTGTTGCTGGGCGTTATCGGGGTCAAGGTCAGTCAGGAAACCCAGGTTGCCACGGTTGATTCCAATAACTTTAATATCGTAACGGGCGAGTGTGCGCGCCGCGCCCAGCATATTACCGTCGCCACCAACGACTACCGCGAGATCAGCCAGTTGCCCAATCTCCGCGAGCGTGCCAGTTTTCACATTCTTCAGTTGCAGTTCGTGAGCGATTTGCTGCTCAACGATGACCTCGTAACCTTTTGTGCACAGCCAGCGGTAGAGCATTTCATGTGTTGTCAGTGCAGTGGGGTGCCGTGGGTGTCCCACAATGCCAATACACTTGAAATGATTATTCATTTTTCCGAGGTCCTTGTTGCGAAGATTGATGACAATGTGAGTGCTTCCCTTGAAACCCTGAAACTGATCCCCATAATAAGCGAAGTTAGCGAGATGAATGCGAAAAAAACGCGGAGAAATTCATGAGTAGTAAAGAACAGAAAACGCCTGAGGGGCAAGCCCCGGAAGAAATTATCATGGATCAGCACGAAGAGATTGAGGCAGTTGAGCCAGACGCTTCTGCTGAGCAGGTGGATCCGCGCGATGAAAAAATTGCGAATCTCGAAGCTCAGCTGGCTGAAGCCCAGACTCGTGAACGTGACGGCATTTTGCGCGTAAAAGCCGAAATGGAAAACCTGCGTCGTCGTACTGAACTGGATATTGAAAAAGCCCACAAATTCGCGCTGGAGAAATTCATCAACGAATTGCTGCCGGTGATTGATAGCCTGGATCGTGCGCTGGAAGTGGCTGATAAAGCTAACCCGGATATGTCTGCGATGGTTGAAGGCATTGAGCTGACGCTGAAGTCGATGCTGGATGTTGTGCGTAAGTTTGGCGTTGAAGTGATCGCCGAAACTAACGTCCCGCTGGACCCGAATGTGCATCAGGCCATCGCAATGGTGGAATCTGATGACGTTGCGCCAGGTAACGTACTGGGCATTATGCAGAAGGGTTATACGCTGAATGGTCGTACGATTCGTGCGGCGATGGTAACTGTAGCGAAAGCAAAAGCGTAATTTCTGTTTTCGTAATAATTCACGGCCCTGCATGCGAATGCAGGGCCGTTTTCGTTACTCCGCCACACTCTCGCGCAGCGGTTTTACAGGAAAAACTTTTACCTGCTTAATCATATTGTCCTGTACGTCGAGAATATCGATATCGTACTCGCCAATACGCACGCGGGTGCCTGCGACAGGGATCTCTTCCAGTGCCTCAAGAATGACGCCATTAACCGTGCGGGCATCATCTTCCGGTAGATGCCAGTTAAAGGCTTTGTTGATTTCTCGCACGTTGGCGGTGCCATCGATAATCACCGAACCGTCGTTTTGCGGCGTGACCTCTTCGGCAAGTGTTGGCGACATCGAGGTAGTGAAATCGCCGACAATCTCTTCCAGAATATCTTCAACCGTCACCAGCCCCTGAATGTCTCCATATTCGTTGACGACCAGGCCGACTTTCTTTTTGTTGCGCTGAAACTTGACCAGCTGTGTGCTGAGCGGCGTACCCTCCGGGACAAAATAGATCTCGTCCGCGGCGCGTAGCATGGTTTCTTTGGTGAACTCTTTTTTCTCCGACATGAGTCGCCAGGCTTCACGCACACGCAGCATACTGATGGCGTCGTCCAGCGAATCACGGTAGAGCACGATGCGCCCGTGAGGTGAGTGGGAGAGTTGGCGCAGAATCGATTTCCAGTCATCGTTGATATCAATACCGATAATTTCACTTCGCGGCACCATGATGTCATCGACGGTCATCTTTTCCAGATCGAGCACCGACAGCAGCATATCCTGATTGCGACGGGAAATTTGTGAGCGTGATTCGTGCACGATAGTACGCAACTCTTCTTTGCTCAAAGAGCCGCTAACCACGATATCGGTTTTGATGCCCATCATGCGCATTAACATGCGGGTAATAGCATTCAGCAACCAGACCAGCGGCATCATCAAAATTTGCAGCGGAGCCAGCAGAAAACTACTCGGATAAGCGACTTTTTCCGGGTACAGCGCGGCAATGGTTTTCGGCAATACCTCAGCAAATACCAGTACGACAAAAGTCAGCACACCAGTCGCAATTGCCACGCCCGCATCGCCGTACAAACGCATCCCAACAATAGTGCCGAGCGCGGAGGCAAGAATATTGACCAGGTTATTGCCGATTAACACCAGGCTTATCAGGCGGTCTGGCTTACGCAGCAATTTTTCGACGCGTTTGGCCGAGCGATTACCCTGTTTCGCCATATGTCGAAGACGATAGCGGTTGAGAGTCATCATTCCGGTTTCGGACCCGGAAAAATAGGCTGAAATGACCACCATGATGATCAGAATAATGATCAACGTAGTAGTAGAAATGTGTTCCAGGGGAAACTCCTTTTCTGGGTTTAGCTGATTAACTGCTGAAAAATTCGGCTGCCGAAGTAGGCCAGTGTCAGAATGACTGCACCCGCAACGTTAAACCAGACGACGCGGCGTCCACGCCATCCTTCATGATAATGTCCCCACAGCAGCACAATATAGACAAACCACGCCACGATAGAGAGCACGGCCTTGTCGATATTTTCCATGCTAAATAAGTTGTGCATGTAGAACAGGCCAGTGCAAAGAGTGAGCGTTAGCAGCACCACGCCAATCTGCGTGATATGGAACATTTTACGCTCGATACTCATCAATGGCGGCATTTCCTGGTTAAATGCCAGCTTCTTGTTCTTCAGTTGGTAATCAATCCACGCCAGTTGCAGCGCGTACAGGGCAGCGATAATTAGCGTGGCATAGGAAAAAAGCGATAAGCCAATGTGCACCAGCATCCCCGGCGTTGCTTCCAGATGGGTGATGTATTCATTGGGCATGAAGGTCGCCAGCGCCAGGTTGATAAGCGCAAAGGCATAGACAATGGGTAGCAACAACCAGCCACGATTGCGAGAAGCCACAATGGTCATTACCGTACAGATCATCAAACTGACCAATGAACCAACGTTCAGCAGGCTGAGGTTTTGTCCGCTATCACCGTCGGGCAGGATGCGGGCTTCCAGAGCGATTGCGTGGCAGACCAGCGCAATGACCGCAGAAATAATAGCCATGCGCCGCCAGCCGCCGTTTTTTTGCAGCAGACCGGGAACAATCAGCGCAAGACTGACGGAGTAGGCGACAAGCGCGAGCAGAGCAAAAACGGGCATAGTAATGTCGACAGTTTGAGCAATAAGAAAGAGAAGCAGTATAGCGTCAGGTGAACGCTGCTCCAACCGTTGCATAACAACAAAGACGCCTTCATGTTATACTGCGGCAAAATACTGATGATGTGTCGCGATTGCGGCCAACCGTTTCCACCCCAGGCGAGAGACAATGTTTGATAATTTAACCGATCGTTTGTCGCGCACGCTGCGCAATATCAGTGGCCGTGGACGCCTCACTGAAGACAACGTAAAAGATACGCTGCGCGAAGTGCGCATGGCGCTGCTGGAGGCGGACGTCGCTCTGCCGGTAGTGCGTGAGTTTATCAATCGCGTAAAAGAGAAAGCGGTTGGTCATGAAGTTAATAAGAGCCTGACGCCGGGGCAGGAGTTCGTCAAAATCGTCCGTAACGAACTGGTTGCGGCGATGGGCGAAGAGAACCAGACCCTGAACCTGGCTGCGCAACCGCCTGCGGTCGTGCTGATGGCGGGCCTGCAAGGTGCCGGTAAAACAACCAGCGTTGGTAAACTCGGTAAGTTCCTGCGCGAGAAGCACAAGAAGAAAGTGCTGGTGGTTTCTGCCGACGTTTATCGCCCGGCGGCAATCAAACAGCTTGAGACGCTGGCAGAGCAGGTGGGCGTTGATTTCTTCCCTTCTGATGTTGGTCAGAAGCCGGTAGATATCGTTAACGCGGCGCTGAAAGAAGCCAAACTGAAATTCTACGACGTGCTGCTGGTGGATACCGCTGGTCGTCTGCACGTTGACGAAGCGATGATGGACGAGATCAAACAAGTCCATGCGTCGATTAACCCGGTTGAAACCCTATTTGTGGTTGACGCCATGACCGGTCAGGATGCGGCCAATACGGCAAAAGCATTCAATGAAGCGTTACCGCTTACCGGCGTAGTGTTGACCAAAGTGGACGGCGATGCCCGCGGCGGTGCGGCGCTCTCTATTCGTCACATCACTGGCAAACCGATCAAGTTCCTCGGTGTTGGCGAGAAAACTGAGGCGCTGGAGCCGTTCCATCCGGACCGCATCGCGTCGCGTATTCTCGGCATGGGCGACGTACTGTCACTGATCGAAGATATCGAAAGCAAAGTTGACCGCGCGCAGGCAGAGAAATTAGCCAGCAAGTTAAAAAAAGGCGACGGCTTCGATCTCAACGACTTCCTTGAGCAACTGCGCCAGATGAAAAATATGGGCGGCATGGCCAGCTTGATGGGCAAACTGCCGGGCATGGGGCAGATCCCGGATAACGTCAAGTCGCAGATGGACGATAAAGTGCTGGTGCGTATGGAAGCCATCATCAACTCGATGACGATGAAAGAGCGCGCTAAGCCAGAAATCATCAAAGGTTCGCGTAAACGCCGTATCGCTGCCGGTTGCGGTATGCAGGTGCAGGACGTTAACCGTCTTCTGAAACAGTTCGACGACATGCAGCGCATGATGAAGAAAATGAAGAAGGGCGGGATGGCGAAGATGATGAGAAGCATGAAGGGTATGATGCCGCCGGGATTTCCTGGTCGCTAATCGGCCTGGCTTGTTTGCCATTTTGGCACCGGGGTGTGCTCGTCATCCTCACGTATTGCGTGTACGCTCCGGTGACTGCGCGCACTCCGGCACCAAACTGGCTGCACCGCCGACGGCCTTTTACAGCAGAGTTAGCAACTGTTGATTGCAATTTCTGCAAAAATGAGTAAAATTTTCGGGCTTTTAATATGACACCGGACTCCGTTCCTCGATGGGGTCCGGTTGTTTTATTCACACAAGAGGATGTTATGGTAACTATTCGTTTAGCACGTCACGGCGCTAAAAAGCGTCCGTTCTACCAGGTTGTTGTCGCTGACAGCCGTAATGCACGCAACGGTCGCTTCATCGAGCGCGTTGGTTTCTTCAACCCAATCGCTAGCGAAAAAGAAGAAGGCACTCGCCTGGATCTGGATCGCATCGCTCACTGGGTTGGCCAGGGCGCAACTATTTCTGATCGCGTTGCTGCGCTGATCAAAGAAGTAAACAAAGCAGCTTAATCTGTCACGGTGGTCATGATGAGCAAACAACTCACCGCGCAAGCACCTGTTGATCCCATCGTTTTGGGAAAAATGGGTTCGTCTTACGGTATTCGTGGGTGGCTCAGAGTGTTTTCTTCCACCGAAGACGCCGAAAGCATTTTTGACTATCAGCCCTGGTTTATCCAGAAGGCGGGTCAGTGGCAGCAAGTCCAGCTGGAAAGCTGGAAGCACCACAATCAGGACATGATCATCAAGCTGAAAGGCGTTGACGATCGTGATGCGGCGAACCTGCTGACGAATTGTGAAATTGTCGTGGATTCATCGCAGCTGCCTCAGCTTGAAGAGGGTGACTACTACTGGAAAGACCTGATGGGCTGCCAGGTAGTAACCACTGAAGGCTACGATCTCGGTAAAGTCGTCGATATGATGGAAACCGGATCTAATGACGTTCTCGTCATTAAGGCAAACCTGAAAGATGCGTTTGGTATCAAGGAACGTCTCGTACCGTTCCTCGATGGGCAGGTTATCAAGAAAGTCGATCTCACTACTCGTTCAATCGAAGTAGATTGGGATCCTGGTTTTTAAACCACCGGATAAACGGTAAAAGACGGCGCTATGTGGATTGGCATAATTAGCCTGTTTCCTGAAATGTTCCGCGCAATTACCGATTACGGGGTAACTGGCCGGGCAGTTAAAAATGGCCTGCTGAGCATCCAGAGTTGGAGTCCTCGCGACTTCACGCATGACCGGCACCGTACCGTGGACGATCGTCCTTACGGCGGCGGACCGGGGATGTTAATGATGGTGCAACCCTTGCGGGACGCCATTCATGCAGCAAAAGCCGCGGCGGGTGAAGGCGCAAAGGTGATTTATCTGTCACCACAGGGACGCAAGCTTGATCAAGCGGGCGTCAGCGAACTGGCAACGAATCAAAAATTGATTCTGGTGTGCGGTCGCTACGAAGGTATAGATGAGCGCGTGATCCAAACCGAAATTGACGAAGAATGGTCAATCGGCGATTACGTTCTCAGTGGTGGTGAGTTACCAGCAATGACGCTGATTGACTCCGTTTCCCGGTTTATTCCGGGAGTACTGGGACATGAAGCCTCGGCAACGGAAGATTCCTTTGCTGAAGGATTGCTGGATTGCCCGCACTATACGCGGCCTGAGGTGTTAGAAGGGATGGAAGTTCCGCCAGTGTTACTGTCGGGCAACCATGCCGAGATACGTCGCTGGCGTTTGAAACAGTCGCTGGGCCGTACCTGGCTTAGAAGACCTGAACTTCTGGAAAACCTGGCTCTGACTGAAGAGCAAGCAAGGTTGCTGGCGGAGTTCAAAACGGAACACGCACAACAGCAACATAAACATGATGGGATGGCGTAAGCCCCCGAGATATCAGTTTACCCAGGATAAGAGATTAAATTATGAGCAACATTATTAAGCAACTTGAACAAGAGCAGATGAAGCAGGACGTACCTTCCTTCCGTCCGGGTGATACCGTGGAAGTGAAAGTATGGGTTGTTGAAGGTTCCAAAAAACGTCTGCAGGCATTCGAGGGCGTGGTTATCGCTATTCGTAACCGCGGTCTGCACTCTGCATTCACTGTTCGTAAAATTTCCAACGGCGAAGGCGTTGAGCGTGTCTTCCAGACTCACTCTCCGGTAGTTGACAGCATTTCTGTCAAACGTCGTGGTGCTGTTCGTAAAGCTAAACTGTACTACCTGCGTGAGCGTACTGGTAAGGCTGCTCGTATCAAAGAGCGTCTTAACTAAGATTTCGCTTAAGCGACATCCTGTTAAGAAGGGCTGGCCAATTGGCTGGCCCTTTTTTTGTCTGTTTGCTCGTGTTTTAAGGGGTTGTAATCACCACTGCGACGCGGCGGTTCTCGGCGCGGCCCTGGGCGGTCTTGTTACTGGCTATGGGATATTTTTTTCCTAAACCCTGTGTGGTGAGATTGCTGCGTGGAATTTGTCCACCAATAGCCCATGCATCGGCCACGACATTCGCCCGTTTCAATGATAAGCCTTCGTTGTAACTGTCTTCACCATAGTTATCGGTGTGTCCATCCATACGGGCATGTGTTAGCCCTGTCGAGGCCAATTTGGCTGCCATGGTTTGGATCTGTTGCTGGCTTTCCGGGAGCAATTTGTAGTCATTTTTTGCGAACAGAATGGCATCTGATAAGCCCAGCGACCAGTCGCCGGCGGATTCAGTAAATCCATAAGATTGCATAGCGGCGACTTGCTCAGGAGTAAACTTTCCCTGAGGGGACTGGCAGCCAGTCAGTATTAGCGAGGTGAAAATCAGGGGTGCTACCAGGTGCTTTATCATATCGATATATCCTTGTTATCTCACCAGCTTTTCGGCACGCTGGTGTTTGGCCTGATACATATTGTGATCGGCAAGCTCTTGTAATTTTTCCGCAGAGGCGTGCTCAATGGTCATCGCGTAACCAATGCTTAATGTCATGGTGGTCTGATGGCCATTATGAAGATCAAACGGGAGATTAAAGATTTGTGTCAGTGCTGAGCATATCTGCTGCACTTCAGATTCCGACTGTACATCATAGAGCACCATAGCGAATTCATCGCCGCCCAGGCGGTATGCTTTATGTCGCAGCCCGCCAAATTCAGCTAACCGTTTTGCGATTTCAATCAAGACTCTATCGCCCGTCGCATGACCCCAGGTATCATTGATATATTTGAAATTATCGCCATCAAGAAATAGTAACGCCGACGTTTTTCGGGCGTCGGAACTGCTCATCAATGTGTTGATGCCGCTACGAAACGCTGCGCGGTTAGCCAGCCCGGTTAATGGGTCATGTAGCGCGGTACGCAGAAGCTGCGCATTTTTGGCCTGTAAACGAAGCTGCCACTCTTCCATTTCATCAAGCAGACTGTTGAAGTCGAGAGCGAAGCGGTGAAACTCAGCGATACGTTCTTCCGAAACTCGTCGGGAAAAATTGCGGTTGGAACGCACATCATGTACGACATCGGTGATATTTTTCAGTGCTTCCACCAGGCCATTGTGCAAATGGCGGGTGAGGGTAATTGCGATTCCTGATGCCAGCAGAATACAACCGGTCAGTACGGCGAGCGAAAACCAGATGAAATGGCTGATTGAACTGTCGCGAGCGGTTAAGCGTACTTCGCCAATGGTTTCGCCATTGTGACGAATCGGCTGAATGATGGGGGCAGGGAAGAGCCAGTGGCTTATGAAATTGCTGAAAGTATCGCCTGGATCCTTACGGGTGTAATGCCAGGATGCCAGAATATTTTGCTGCTTATCACGTACTTCTGCAGTTGAAAATTGCCCTTGCTGGCCCAGCGCTGCCAGTGTTTCAGTTGCTGCAGGGCCATCGGCAAAAACGACCGCTGCTTCCAGACTGTAAGTCATTGTTGCTGCTGTCAGTGCCAGGTTTTTTTGCGCGTACTGTTTCAGGGTCAGCACCGAGGTCACGGAAAGCAGCAACCAGATCAGCATCATAGTGATAAATATGCTGGTCATACTGATGTTGCGTAATGCTCTTTTAAACGTGGGGCGCTTATTAAGAGAATTATCGTTATCCATCATTTTTCTTCCGTGCGAGCATCAAGACATCCGGGTTGACCTTTACACCGCTACGCGATAAGGCATCCAGGTTTACGGCAAATCTGACGTCATTATTGTGGATGATCAGACAAAAGGCGCTACCAATAATGCACTCGGTATTTTGTTCGGCAATTAATAATAACGCCTTTGACGGATATTGTTCGGTTAATTCCATCTGGAATGTCGGTGACTCATTGCCAAAATAAAAACCATTGCAGCCTGAAATCATCGCCTCTTGTTGAGTGTGAATGATGACAGGCAGATAAGGCAAAGATGTCGCGGCATTCTCTTGTAGGGCGGTACTAAAACGTGAAGATGAAAAGATACATAACTTTGGTGGCCCTGATAGCGCAGGCCAGCGGGTGTAACTGACAATACCGGAAACCATCATACGCACGTTTTTCGCAACGTCAGAAGGCTCCTGAGCGAGTATTGGTGCTCCCGTCAGCAGGAGAATCAGAAGTAAGAACAGTCGGTGAGAAAAACGCATTCAGGGATCCCCACCATCTTCGCTCGAAATGCATCGATATTTTTTCAGAATGCTCATTAAAATATCATTTTTTCATGCGATCGTCATCATTGTGAGAAATAAAACATAATGAGTAAAATCTTATGTTTAATTTATTTGTGGGGTTTTAATTAATTTAATCGTATTGTGCTGGCATTTTCATCAGCCCCTTTTTGCCATACTTCATGCAGTTGGCTTGTATTTTCAACATTGTTGCAGCTGGCAGGAAAGCTTTTACCGGAAAGTCCTCGGGCATAAGTAAAATCGGTCTGGCAAGTTTTCTTTTGTCCTTCGGCATATCCTTTAAGGTATAGACCGCGATCCGCCTGTGAATCGCTAAATGCATCGTCATCTTTTATGGTGCTGCCCGATATCGCATCTTCCATACCGACATCATACCAGTCGGTGCTGGTCAAGGTTGGCGCGTGAGTATAAGGATCAATCTGACATCCGCTAACCAGTAAAGCCAACAAGGGGGCGATAAACTTTTTCATCATTTCTTTCTCCTTTTTCAAAGCATAGCGGATTGTTTTCAAAGGGGGTGTAAATTTATTTATACATAAACAAGGGTTAAAAGCGCGAATAAATTGCTTGTGTAAAGAAAAATGTACGAAATATGGATTGAAAACTTTACTTTATGTGTTATCGTTACGTCATCCTCGCTGAGGATCAACTATCGCAAACGAGCATAAACAGGATCGCCATCATGCAAAAAGACGCGCTGAATAACGTACATATTACCGACGAACAAGTTTTAATGACTCCGGAACAACTGAAGGCCGCTTTTCCATTAAGCCTGCAACAGGAAGCCCAGATTGCTGACTCGCGTAAAACCATTTCAGATATTATCGCCGGGCGCGATCCTCGTCTGTTGGTAGTCTGTGGTCCTTGTTCCATTCATGATCCGGAAACTGCTCTGGAATATGCTCGTCGATTTAAAGCCCTTGCCGCAGAGGTCAGCGATAGCCTCTATCTGGTAATGCGCGTCTATTTTGAAAAACCCCGTACCACTGTCGGTTGGAAAGGGTTGATTAACGATCCCCATATGGATGGCTCTTTTGATGTAGAAGCCGGGCTGCAGATCGCGCGTAAATTGCTGCTTGAGCTGGTGAATATGGGACTGCCACTGGCGACGGAAGCGTTAGATCCTAATAGCCCGCAATACCTGGGCGATCTGTTTAGCTGGTCAGCAATTGGTGCTCGTACAACGGAATCGCAAACACACCGTGAAATGGCCTCCGGGCTTTCCATGCCGGTTGGTTTTAAAAACGGCACCGACGGCAGCCTTGCAACGGCTATTAACGCTATGCGTGCCGCCGCCCAGCCGCACCGTTTTGTTGGCATTAACCAGGCAGGGCAGGTGGCGTTGCTACAAACTCAGGGGAATCCGGACGGGCATGTGATCCTGCGCGGTGGTAAAGCGCCGAACTATAGCCCTGCGGATGTTGCGCAATGTGAAAAAGAGATGGAACAGGCGGGACTGCGCCCGTCTCTGATGGTAGATTGCAGCCACGGTAATTCCAATAAAGATTATCGCCGTCAGCCTGCGGTGGCAGAATCCGTGGTTGCTCAAATCAAAGATGGCAATCGCTCAATTATTGGTCTGATGATCGAAAGTAATATCCACGAGGGCAATCAGTCTTCCGAGCAACCGCGCAGTGAAATGAAATACGGTGTATCCGTAACCGATGCCTGCATTAGCTGGGAAATGACCGATGCCTTGCTGCGTGAAATTCATCAGGATCTGAACGGGCAGCTGACGGCTCGCGTGGCTTAAGAGGTTTATTATGGTTGCTGAATTGACCGCATTACGCGATCAAATTGATGAAGTCGATAAAGCGCTGCTGAATTTATTAGCGAAGCGTCTGGAACTGGTTGCTGAAGTGGGCGAGGTGAAAAGCCGCTTTGGACTGCCTATTTATGTTCCGGAGCGCGAGGCATCTATGTTGGCCTCGCGTCGTGCAGAGGCGGAAGCTCTGGGTGTACCGCCAGATCTGATTGAGGATGTTTTGCGTCGGGTGATGCGTGAATCTTACTCCAGTGAAAACGACAAAGGATTTAAAACGCTTTGTCCGTCACTGCGCCCGGTGGTTATCGTCGGCGGTGGCGGTCAGATGGGACGCCTGTTCGAGAAGATGCTGACACTATCGGGTTATCAGGTGCGGATTCTGGAGCAACATGACTGGGATCGAGCGGCTGAGATAGTTGCCGATGCCGGAATGGTGATTGTTAGTGTGCCCATCCACGTTACTGAACAAGTTATTGGCAAATTACCGCCTTTACCGAAAGATTGTATTCTGGTCGATCTGGCATCGGTGAAAAATGGACCATTACAGGCCATGCTGGCGGCGCATGATGGTCCGGTGCTGGGGTTACACCCGATGTTCGGCCCGGACAGCGGTAGCCTGGCAAAGCAAGTTGTGGTCTGGTGTGATGGACGTAAGCCGGAAGCATACCAATGGTTTCTGGAGCAAATTCAGGTCTGGGGCGCTCGGCTGCATCGTATTAGCGCTGTCGAGCACGATCAGAATATGGCGTTTATTCAGGCACTGCGCCACTTTGCTACTTTTGCTTATGGGCTGCACCTGGCAGAAGAAAATGTTCAGCTTGAGCAACTTCTGGCGCTTTCTTCGCCGATTTACCGCCTTGAGCTGGCGATGGTTGGGCGACTGTTTGCCCAGGATCCGCAACTGTATGCCGACATTATTATGTCGTCAGAGCGTAATCTGGCGTTAATCAAACGTTACTATAAGCGTTTCGGCGAGGCGATTGAGTTGCTGGAGCAGGGCGATAAGCAGGCGTTTATTGACAGTTTCCGCAAGGTGGAGCACTGGTTCGGCGATTACGCACAGCGTTTTCAGAGTGAAAGCCGCGTGTTATTGCGTCAGGCGAATGACAACCGTCACTAATAATCCAGTGCCGGGTGATTCACATCATCCGGCACCTTTTCATCAGGTTGGATCAACAGGCACTACGTTCTCACTTGGGTAACAGCCCAATACCTTCATCGAACGGGTGATGTCCCCTAACTCTTTCAATGCTTTTTGCATTTCCGCTGATTCAAGATTGGCCTGAATATCCAGATAAAACATCTCTTCCCATGGATTACCGTGAATCGGGCGTGACTCCAGACGGGTCATAATCAGATTGTGGTTGCGCAGTACCAGCAACGCTTCAACCAGCGCACCAGCTTGTTGCCCGGTCGCCATTAACAACGTCGTTTTCGCTGGAACCTGGTCAGACACGTTAATGGCTTTACGTGCCAACACCACAAATCGGGTGAAGTTTTGTCGCTGATTCGCTTCAATACGCTCCAGTACCTGCAAACCGTACAAAGTGCCGCCAGCTTCGCTTCCCAACGCAGCAACATGCGGTGATTTTGCCTGTGCAACCTTTTCCATTGCCGCAGACGTACTTTCGGTATATTCAATCTTCCATTGCGGATAACGATTAAGGAATTTGCTGCATTGCTGGAATGGCTGCGGATGGCTGTAGACCGTATTGATGGTGGATAAATCAGTAGTGCCGGAGACCAACAAACAATGGTCGATAGTTAACGTCATCTCGCCAACAATCGACAAACTGGTATGTTGCAGCAGATCGTAAACGTCATTTATGGCACCGGAGCTGGTATTTTCAATCGGTACGACGGCATAGTCGGCCTGGCCGGTTTCCACCTGATTAAAAATATCGGCAAATTTGGCGCAGCCACTTTCAATGAATTGCTCAAAGTGACGGGCAGCATACTGGCGCGCCGCAAGATGGGAATAAGAACCTTTGGGGCCGAGAAAAGCGATGCGTGCTGAGTGCGGATTAATTTTATTGAGATGTTGCTGGAGCAAAGCCTGCTGAGTTAATACGGAATCTTCAATGATGAGCTGGAACAGGCGAGTAATGTAATGGGCGTCCAGATGGTGCGCTTTACCGAGCGTAATTAATCTTTCCAGCAAATCGCGTTCACGATCAATATCACGTACCGGGCGATGCGAGAGCAGTTTGGCTTTTCCCACCTCGACGGCCAGTTCGCGTCGCTCTGCCAGTAATGCTAATAATTTTTCATCCAGCGCGCTGATTTTCTCTCGCAGCGCCAGTAACGGGTTTTCCGATGTCATAGTGTTGCCTTTTTGTTATCAATAAAAAAGGCCCCCCGATTTGGGAGGCCTTATTGTTCGTCTTCGCATTCTGTTTCACACGACGAAACGCCTCCCATTCAGGGGAAGGTAAAAAAGAATGCGAAGAAAAACGGTGTGTGTTTCATGTTTGTTTCCTTAAGTGACTTTAGTACAGTACCCGTACTGTTTTCACGCTGTCAACAAAAAACGCGCCCGAAGGCGCGTTGGCGATACACTCAATATAAAGGACTACTCTTCTTCAACTTCTTCGACGAAGTTGGCGTCTTTCACCGATGTTGCGGCACGACGTGCTTCGCCTTTGTGCTGCAGTTTATTGAGCTGCCGTTCCAGCTTGTTGATCAATTCGTTAATTGCGGTGTACATATCTTCATGTTTACCACTGGCAACCAGAACGCCGTTAGGTGTATTGATTGTGGCGTCAGCAACAAACCCTTGTGGCTCTTTGGACAGAATGATATGTGGATTAATCAGATGTGTTTGCCATTTTTCCAGTTTGGCGAGACGGTCTGCGACATGTTGGCGGATGGCCGGAGTAATTTCCATTTGTTTGCTGGTAATGTTCATTGTCATAAATTTTACCTCTTGTCTTCCCGTCTTGGTGAATTCAGCATACCGTTCCTGATGTCAAAATGTGTGATGGAAATCTCATAATTTTGTCACTTTTTGTCAACGAATCTTTTTTGTGAGAAATCGCAGGAAGAGGTGTTTTTTTACTTGAGGAATATCTCAAAGCGAGCCATATTTGATGAGATCGATAGTGACTAAATCGCTTCAGTTTCACAACTAACAGAATAAAAAAACGGCAGCTCAAGGGCTGTAATGCCGATCAGTTAAGCAACTGACTGGCTCTTTTTCGGGGCTGTGGGGTATTTCCAGGGCCTCTCCTTTACCACTCTCGGGAAGGCCCTTTCCCTTCTTGTCGGTAATTTCACAAGTTGTCCCATACTTGCAAGATCGCGCATCAGCTCCGGTATACGTCCCGGTGAAGCGCCCTGCAATGTCATCAGCATTCTCATCACCATTCCGCATGATTCTGAGAAACTCAGTTGATTCGGCCAGTAACCTTTCAGATGTTCCGCCATTTTAATCATCTGATATCTCACCAGATTATAAGCCAGTAAGACACCCCACAGCTCTTGCTCCACAAGCTCCGGCTTTTTACTTCTCAGCGTCAGCCTGCTCAGTTGCATCGTCTGTTTTATCTCCCTGTATCCCAGTTCGATTTCCCAGCGATGACTGTACAGATCCGCCATTTCTCCTCCGGGGAAGCGCATGGCGTCCGTCATCGACGTCAGCAGATGGCAGACTTTTCCTTTGCGCGTCACGGTCAGCAGGCGGGCTGTCACTTCATTTCCCAGTCCCGGCCACTTTTTTCGTGCCTGCGGGCTGGTTTTCAGCTTCACCAGATGATCGCCTTTACCCAGTTTTCTGATCTCTTCATATTGCGCTCCCTTTCTGAGAGGTATCATCCAGTGGCGGTGTTCTCCCGCCAGGCTCCAGGCATTTAACAGTCCCAGTGAGTAATAACCTTTATCCATTAACGTCAGAGTGTTATCGCCGGTTTGTTCTATAAGTTGCTCAGCAAGCTCATTTTCGCTGTTCTTCATCGTGCCGAAGGCTGCAGTCGTCAGCAGATGGCTGGTCAGTTCCATCTGGCAGACCATTTTGACCTGCGGGTAGAGCGCCGGGTTCCCGGCATGTGTCTGGCGGGGGAAGGCTGCATTGTTCTCTGGTGTATCCGGTGTGCGCCAGAACACACCATCGATGGCCAGCAGGGTCAGGCCGCACCAGTGCGGATGCGGCGTGGCGTTATGCCAGAGCTGCGCTGTTTTCGTGAACACGCGGCGGACAGCCTCAATTCCCAGACGCTGGCGGGTCTGAATAACGGCACTGGGGCAACGAAGGGGCGATTGCCCGGCAGCATGATGTCCAGGCGATTCACAATCTGGTGAAGAGGTTCTTTACGCTCAAGCGCCATGCCAACAATACACCAGACCATCATTTCGAGGGGAAGACGGCGCTTGCGTAGCGTTACAGTACCTGATTCGGCAAGGCAACGAGAGATGAGTTCGGGGTCGAGGTAATCCCCCAGAGAAGTCAGTGGGTTACGCAGAGAATCGTAACGGGATACCAGATCAAGAGCCTGTCCAATGTGCATAAAAAAATCCGGAAACAAGTGAGCGTTTCCGGATTCTTACACAGCCACTGGATCGGTCAACTGATCCTTAACTGATCGGCATTACAGCTCAAGGGCTGCCGTTTTGTGTTTCAGGTTTCTGTTATGTATTGCTGCTGTTTGCGGCGATGATTTTCGCTACTTTTTCAGCTTGCGCATTCATCTGCATCTGGCGGTATGCATTTTCCATCAGCGGCAGCGCATCACGCGTAGCCTGGGTATCCGGGTAGGCGCGCAACATGCCTTCTACGCGGTTAACGACGGCAACCCATGCACCACGTTCTGTATAGTACTCGGCAACGGAGTATTCATATTTCGCCAGACGATCTTTCAGGAATACCAGACGTTTGGTGGCATCGGTGGTGTACTGACTGTTCGGATAGCCGCGCACCAGTTTGGAAAAGTCACTAAACGCAGCTCGTGCATGTTGAGGATCGCGATCGCTACGGTCAACGCCAAAGAACCCTTGCAGCGCACTGTCATCCAGCGCCATATTGGTCAGGCCACGCATGTACATGACATAATCGATATTCGGATGGGTCGGGTTAAGGCGAATAAAACGATCGATGGCAGCCTGTGCTAACGGCAAATCGGCGTTTTTATAGTAGGCGTAGATGAGATCCAGCTGCACCTGCTGCGAATACGGACCAAACGGATAGCGATTATCTAACGCTTCCAGTTGCGTTATTGCCTGTCTCCAGTTACCGTCCTGCAGCTTTTGTTGTGCAGTCGCGTAAATTTCATTTGGCGGATTATCAGGTACTTCTTCCTTTGACCCCGAGCAACCCGCCAAAAACAGGCTTAGTGTGGCGGCTGCCACCAGATATTTCATGCGCGTCATGACGTTTTGACTTTCCTCAAAATGTAATACGGGAGATTCTCTGTTCCTGCTCCCGGTTAAGACCAGCTACAATAGCACACTATATTAAACGGCAAAGCCGTAAAACCCCAACGATAAACGAAGAAGCAGTATATATGGCACAACGAGTACAGCTCACTGCAACGGTGTCCGAAAACCAACTCGGTCAACGCTTAGATCAGGCTTTGGCCGAAATGTTCCCGGATTATTCACGTTCGCGAATAAAAGAATGGATCCTCGACCAGCGCGTGCTGGTTAACGGCAAAGTTTGTGATAAGCCGAAAGAAAAAGTATTGGGTGGCGAGCAGGTGGCCATCAACGCTGAGATTGAAGAAGAAGCGCGTTTTGAACCGCAGGATATCCCGCTGGATATCGTCTATGAAGATGAAGATATCATCGTCATTAATAAACCACGCGACCTGGTGGTACATCCTGGCGCGGGTAACCCGGATGGTACGGTACTGAATGCGTTGCTTCATTATTATCCGCCCATTGCCGATGTACCGCGTGCGGGCATCGTCCATCGTCTGGATAAAGACACCACCGGCCTGATGGTTGTGGCAAAAACCGTTCCGGCTCAGACGCGTTTAGTCGAATCTTTGCAACGGCGTGAAATTACTCGTGAGTATGAAGCGGTGGCAATTGGTCATATGACCGCTGGCGGTACAGTAGATGAACCAATCAGCCGCCACCCGACCAAACGTACTCACATGGCGGTGCATCCGATGGGTAAACCGGCGGTCACTCACTATCGCATCATGGAACACTTCCGTGTGCACACGCGTCTGCGGTTGCGTCTGGAAACCGGACGTACGCACCAGATCCGCGTGCATATGGCCCATATCACTCATCCGCTGGTGGGCGATCCGGTTTATGGTGGCCGTCCGCGTCCGCCAAAAGGTGCTTCGGAAGCGTTTATCTCCACGCTGCGTAAGTTTGACCGCCAGGCGCTTCATGCAACCATGCTGCGTCTTTATCACCCGATCTCCGGTATCGAAATGGAATGGCATGCGCCTATTCCAGAAGATATGGTGGAGCTGATTGAGGTGATGCGCGCCGATTTCGAAGAGCATAAGGATGAAGTGGACTGGTTATGAGTAAGCTGATTGTCCCGCAGTGGCCGCTGCCAAAAGGTGTTGCGGCCTGTAGCTCCACTCGTATCGGCGGCGTGAGCTTGCCCCCGTATGATTCGCTCAACCTCGGTGCTCATTGTGGCGATAACCCGGATCACGTTGAAGAGAATCGCAAGCGACTTTTTGCTGCGGGCAATTTGCCTTCAAAACCGGTCTGGCTTGAGCAGGTACACGGCAAAGATGTGCTTAAGCTTACTGGCGAACCTTATGCCTCAAAACGAGCAGATGCCTCTTATAGCAACACGCCGGGCACGGTTTGCGCAGTGATGACTGCCGACTGCCTCCCTGTGCTGTTTTGCAATCGAGCGGGAACGGAAGTCGCCGCCGCTCATGCTGGCTGGCGTGGACTGTGCGCAGGCGTGCTGGAAGAGACGGTTTCCTGTTTTGCTGATAATCCGGAAAATATTCTCGCCTGGTTAGGGCCGGCAATTGGTCCACGCGCGTTTGAAGTGGGGGCGGAGGTTCGCGAGGCGTTTATGGCAGTAGACGCCAAAGCGAGTACAGCTTTCATTCAGCATGGTGATAAGTATCTGGCAGATATTTATCAGCTTGCCCGGCAGCGTCTGGCGAGCGTTGGTGTTGAACAAATTTTCGGCGGCGACCGTTGTACATATACGGAAAATGAGACTTTCTTCTCTTATCGTCGCGACAAGACCACCGGTCGTATGGCAAGTTTCATTTGGCTGATATAACCTAAAGAATCAAGACGATCCGGTACGCGTGATTTTCTTTTCACATTAATCTGGTCAATAACCTTGAATAATTGAGGGATGACCTCATTTAATCTCCAGTAGCAACTTTGATCCGTTATGGGAGGAGTTATGCGTCTGGATCGTCTTACTAATAAATTCCAGCTTGCTCTTGCCGATGCCCAATCACTTGCACTCGGGCACGACAACCAATTCATCGAACCACTTCATTTAATGAGCGCCCTGCTGAATCAGGAAGGGGGTTCGGTTAGTCCTTTATTAACATCCGCTGGCATAAATGCTGGCCAGTTGCGCACAGATATCAATCAGGCATTAAATCGTTTACCGCAGGTTGAAGGTACTGGTGGTGATGTCCAGCCATCACAGGATCTGGTGCGCGTTCTTAATCTTTGCGACAAGCTGGCGCAAAAACGTGGTGATAACTTTATCTCGTCAGAACTGTTCGTTCTGGCGGCACTTGAGTCTCGCGGCACGCTGGCCGACATCCTGAAAGCAGCAGGGGCGACCACCGCCAACATTACTCAAGCGATTGAACAAATGCGTGGAGGTGAAAGCGTGAACGATCAAGGTGCTGAAGACCAACGTCAGGCTTTGAAAAAATATACCATCGACCTTACCGAACGAGCCGAACAGGGCAAACTCGATCCGGTGATTGGTCGTGATGAAGAAATTCGCCGTACCATTCAGGTGCTGCAACGTCGTACTAAAAATAACCCGGTACTGATTGGTGAACCAGGCGTCGGTAAAACTGCCATCGTTGAAGGTCTGGCGCAGCGTATCATCAACGGCGAAGTGCCGGAAGGGTTGAAAGGCCGCCGCGTACTGGCGCTGGATATGGGCGCGCTGGTGGCTGGGGCGAAATATCGCGGTGAGTTTGAAGAACGTTTAAAAGGCGTACTTAACGATCTTGCTAAACAGGAAGGCAACGTCATCCTGTTTATCGACGAATTACATACCATGGTCGGCGCGGGTAAAGCCGATGGCGCAATGGACGCCGGAAACATGCTGAAACCGGCGCTGGCGCGTGGTGAATTGCACTGCGTAGGTGCCACGACGCTTGACGAATATCGCCAGTACATCGAAAAAGATGCTGCGCTGGAACGTCGTTTCCAGAAAGTGTTTGTTGCCGAGCCTTCTGTTGAAGATACCATTGCGATTCTGCGTGGCCTGAAAGAACGTTACGAATTGCACCACCATGTGCAAATTACTGACCCGGCAATTGTTGCAGCGGCGACGTTGTCTCATCGCTACATTGCTGACCGTCAGCTGCCGGATAAAGCCATCGACCTGATCGATGAAGCAGCATCCAGCATTCGTATGCAGATTGACTCAAAACCAGAAGAACTCGACCGACTCGATCGCCGTATCATCCAGCTTAAACTGGAACAACAGGCGTTAATGAAAGAGTCTGATGAAGCCAGTAAAAAACGCCTGGATATGCTCAACGAAGAACTGAGCGACAAAGAACGTCAGTACTCCGAGTTAGAAGAAGAGTGGAAAGCAGAGAAAGCATCGCTTTCTGGTACGCAGACCATTAAAGCGGAACTGGAACAAGCGAAAATCGCTATTGAACAGGCTCGCCGTGTGGGGGACCTGGCGCGGATGTCTGAACTGCAATACGGCAAAATCCCGGAACTGGAAAAGCAACTGGAAGCCGCAACGCAGCTCGAAGGCAAAACTATGCGTCTGTTGCGTAATAAAGTGACCGATGCCGAAATTGCTGAAGTGCTGGCGCGTTGGACGGGGATTCCGGTTTCTCGCATGATGGAAAGCGAGCGCGAAAAACTGCTGCGTATGGAGCAAGAACTGCACCATCGCGTTATTGGTCAGAACGAAGCGGTTGATGCGGTATCTAACGCTATTCGTCGTAGCCGTGCGGGGCTGGCGGATCCAAATCGCCCGATTGGTTCATTCCTGTTCCTCGGCCCAACCGGTGTGGGGAAAACTGAGCTTTGTAAGGCGCTGGCGAACTTTATGTTTGATAGCGACGAGGCGATGATCCGTATCGATATGTCCGAGTTTATGGAGAAACACTCGGTGTCTCGTCTGGTTGGTGCGCCTCCGGGATATGTCGGTTATGAAGAAGGTGGCTACCTGACCGAAGCTGTGCGTCGTCGTCCGTATTCCGTCATCCTGCTGGATGAAGTGGAAAAAGCGCATCCGGATGTCTTCAACATTCTGTTGCAGGTACTGGATGATGGGCGTCTGACTGACGGGCAGGGGAGAACGGTCGACTTCCGTAATACGGTTGTCATTATGACCTCTAACCTCGGTTCCGATTTGATTCAGGAACGCTTCGGTGAACTGGATTATGCGCACATGAAAGAGCTGGTGCTCGGTGTGGTAAGCCATAACTTCCGTCCGGAATTCATTAACCGTATCGATGAAGTGGTGGTCTTCCATCCGCTGGGTGAACAGCACATTGCGTCGATTGCGCAGATTCAGTTGAAACGTCTGTACAAACGTCTGGAAGAACGTGGTTATGAAATCCACATTTCTGACGAGGCGCTGAAACTGCTGAGCGAGAACGGTTACGATCCGGTCTATGGTGCACGTCCGCTGAAACGTGCTATCCAGCAGCAGATCGAAAACCCGCTGGCACAGCAAATACTGTCTGGTGAATTGGTTCCGGGTAAAGTTATTCGCCTGGAAGTTAATGAAGACCGGATTGTCGCCGTCCAGTAATGATAAAACGAGCCCTTCGGGGCTCGTTTTTGTCTATAAATTAGACGGAGAAGACTATGTTTAAGATGTTTTGCCTGAAAAATGAGCGAACGATAAAGTTTTTATATTTTTTGCTTGTCAGGCCGGAATAACTCCCTATAATGCGCCACCACTGACACGGAACAACGGCAAACACGCCGCCGGGTCAGCGGGGTTCTCCTGAGAATTCCGGCAGAGAAAGCAAAAATAAATGCTTGACTCTGTAGCGGGAAAGCGTATTATGCACACCCCGCGCCGCTGAGAAAAAGCGAAGCGGCACTGCTCTTTAACAATTTATCAGACAATCTGTGTGGGCACTCGAAGATACGGATTCTTAACGTCGCAAGACGAAAAATGAATACCAAGTCTCAAGAGTGAACACGTAATTCATTACGAAGTTTAATTCTTTGAGCATCAAACTTTTAAATTGAAGAGTTTGATCATGGCTCAGATTGAACGCTGGCGGCAGGCCTAACACATGCAAGTCGAACGGTAACAGGAAACAGCTTGCTGTTTCGCTGACGAGTGGCGGACGGGTGAGTAATGTCTGGGAAACTGCCTGATGGAGGGGGATAACTACTGGAAACGGTAGCTAATACCGCATAACGTCGCAAGACCAAAGAGGGGGACCTTCGGGCCTCTTGCCATCGGATGTGCCCAGATGGGATTAGCTAGTAGGTGGGGTAACGGCTCACCTAGGCGACGATCCCTAGCTGGTCTGAGAGGATGACCAGCCACACTGGAACTGAGACACGGTCCAGACTCCTACGGGAGGCAGCAGTGGGGAATATTGCACAATGGGCGCAAGCCTGATGCAGCCATGCCGCGTGTATGAAGAAGGCCTTCGGGTTGTAAAGTACTTTCAGCGGGGAGGAAGGGAGTAAAGTTAATACCTTTGCTCATTGACGTTACCCGCAGAAGAAGCACCGGCTAACTCCGTGCCAGCAGCCGCGGTAATACGGAGGGTG
>OERM01000014.1_pt1 | contig 87035 bp, 189 predicted proteins | sample 1540021 | NCBI WGS metagenome assembly OERM01 (sample SAMEA3891245, study PRJEB23780) | metagenome | biome: terrestrial biome; feature: animal house; material: water of meat washing | place: Italy | collected 2015-05-12 | reverse complement strand
TGTGTGGTGACAGCACTAGTACTGTAAAGAAAGTTACCATCTGTCATATAAGTTCTACGATTCGTACAAATAACTCTTACTTTATTCATATCGATATCAGGATTAGGTAATGGACATGAAGTATACACTGATACATCAGTACTTGTTCCTATTCCCAGCGTACCTTCATTTGTGGTTGAACCGCTATTCAACCCACTAGCATATATACCACTGCTTGTAATAACAAAAGTGGCGTAGAATGGAGAACCTTCACCTATATTTAATTTAGTTCCAGGTGGTTGTCTTGCCGCAGCAACCGCACCATATGCTTTCCCACCAGATGTGGCAAGATTACCAAGAGCACCATACTGTTGTTGTCCACCATTATACACTGTGTTAGTGCCATCACTGTTAGTGTGGATACCAATAGAATTATAGTTACTGTTGCTATATACTAAAGCGGCATTAGAAGTAACTGTATTTCGTGTATATACTTTATATTGTTGGGTAAAATTACCACTAGTGGACGTACCCTGTACAGTTCCAGTGTAGTATATATATCCGTCTGTACCAATGAATGAGTGCATAACACTACCTGCAAAAATTTTTTCTGGAGTAACACCTGACGGTATTGTTGATTGTACAAATCTACCCACTACATTTGTTGTTGTATTATTTCCCAATTGACCGGAGTCACCATAACCACTTGACCATATGGTATTGTTCTCAAGAAGAACACTAATTGATAATCTTGATAAAGCTATTTCTTTAACATCACTTTCTAATGTATCAAAAAATGAAGTACAATTTGTCCAAGTGTTCACTACGCTAGAACTAACACCAATTTGTTTATTATCACCAGAACTATAATAATTCCCATCATATGTTTGTATAAGTATAACAGAACCACCAACCCATACTTTATCAACTGAACCAAACGTTCTTGTCCATGTGGTAACTATATCCCCGCTATTATTACCCAATCCAAAGCAACCACTACTATCTACGCCTCGTACATATAAATCTCCTGAAGTCATCAGAACTGCACAGAATGATTGTGCACCTTTAACATCTTTAATTGGCTCTGGTTCAGGTGCAACATTTCCATAATCAAACATTCTAACAAAAGGTAACATATTTCCTCCTTTATTCATTATACTATATTTAATACAAAAAAGAAAAGCCAGTATCAAGTACTGGCCTATATTTAAACTGGCGAATCTAATATAAATTCTAAACTACTAATGCCACCATATGTGACATCTGTTCCCGTGCTATATACAAAATTACCATCAGTTATATAAGTTCGGTTATAACTACCTGCCATCTGTGACTTACTATAATCAAACCCATCAGGTACGATTGCTTTGGTATATACTAATGCATTAGTAGATGTACCAATACCTAACATACCAGCTTGTGTAGATTGATTGTAGCCGCAACAATATATACCATCTGTTGTAGCAATAACTTGGTTATAATATGAAGTATTGTTAGCAATGCTTACTACATCACCAGGTGGCATTAGTGATGCTGTTTGTACCTCAAATGCTCTATAATCTTTGAGAGAACCATCTTTCCCATCTGCTTGTGCACCAAATATTCTTGAACCACCATTTGCGATGATAGTTTTACCAGTGGGATCAGTGCCTATTGCCATTGCCATTGAAGTACCATTATTCACATAGTACTTTATATTAATTGTATTACTTAAGCTGGTAGGAGCACCATAATATATATTATATAACTTACTTCCTGAACTTGTAACTGCATTGACTCTTCCTGTATAAAATAACCATCCTTGGTTTGTAACATAACCGTGCATTAAATTACTTGCAAACAATTTAACAGGTAATTGATTTGCTGCGGTAGGAACAGTACTTTTGACGAATCTACCAGAAACATGGTTAATTGTTGTCCCATCACCCAACTGACCATCCGACCCTACTCCAGTACTCCATATTGTTTGGTCTGATAGTAACACACTTGTAGTCTGATAACTAACGGCTATATCTAATATTGGTAATGTTAATGTATTGAATATAGGCATAGCAGATGTCCATATTGATACTCCTGACCCTTTCATACCAACAGTTGTTGAACTTCCACTGTACCATATTTCATTATTGCTTTTCTTAACAACTATCGACGTGGCTCCCATCCAAAAATCTTCAACACCAGAAGTACTAAAAGTCCATGTAGTAACAGTATTTTTGTGACCTAAACCCAAAATACCATATGCATTATCACCACGCACATATAAATCACCACTGTTTGTTAAAACAGCAACATTATAGTTGTTAGCAAGTATTTTTTTAATATTTGGTTTAGCAGGTGCAATATTCCCGTAATCAAACATTCTAACAAAAGGTAACATATTTCCTCCTTATTCATTATACTATATTTAATACAAATAAGAATGCCAGTATCAAGTACTGGCATTATGTTATTTTGGTAAATCAATTTTAGTAAAGACTGCAACATCTGCACTTGCACCTGGAATGGCGTAATACGATCCAGTACTATATACATTCCCGTCTTTGGTTAATAATGATGTTAATCCGTCACTAAAAGCAACATCACTAATCTCACTAACTTCTACAGGTAATTGTAAATTAGCAGCACTATAGATAGCACCCGTTTGAGAATTGTTTAATCCCAAACCACGGTTTCCCCCAATACCTTTCTGATATGCACTAGTTAATATAATTTGCGTAGCCGTGCTTGTTGCCTCTGAATTTGTCATAAACAAAGGTGAATTATTAGGTAAAGTACTTACAGGAACTGCTTTGAATGTAGTTGAATCTGAACTAAGAAAGTTTGGAGTTGTACCACATGTGAAATATGATGTACCATTATAGTAATTGAGTGTATGTCCACCAATAGCTGCATCTATTACACCAGAACTACGTAATCCCCACGTGTTAATTTGTGTTCGGTTCCCCGTGCCATGCTGACCCCTGTCATTCCACCCAGAACTATATAACTTATTATCTAATGTAATATACATACTGTCATTTGAATTCGTCATTACTTTACGCACATTAGTAGCACATTGAGTTAATGTGTAAATTGATGATGAACCAATACCTAAAGCACCACGATATCCATTAGCCCCTGCACCATAGAGTACTGAATTAGTGCTAAGTACAAATATTAAACCATATGTACATACAATATTAGCAATTTCACTTACTGGTATTGCATTTGTGAACCAACTGGTTCTATCAACTAATACAGTACTGTAAGAAGTAGTTATGGAAGATGTGAACCAGTACGTTTGACCTGATGACCATATCGTATTATCATTTTTAATAATAACAAGTGTACGATCACCCACGAAAAAATTAGAAACATCTGTACTTACTAATATCCATGAGGATACTGTGTTGGTATTTCCATTTCCAGATTCACCACCTTGATTTCTACCTATGTAATATAAATCATGTGAATCTGTCAATAAGAATTGACCCTGTGTAGAAGCACCAACTTTAATTATATTTTTAGGACCAGGTGTGATATTCCCATAATCAAACAATCTAACAAAAGGTAACATATTTCTCTCCTTAATTTAATAATGCCCCTGGCAAATCCACTTTGACGAATTGTGCATATGCTGAGGAATTTTGATCAAAGTTTGGTCCCAATCCATAAAATGAGCTAATGCCGTCTTCATTTGTGTATATGATATAAACGTTCTTTACATCATTTCCGCATATAAATCGAATGTCTTTCGTTTGTGTTCCCGCTGGAACATTACGAAGGTTCACAACGCCATTACTTGCATTGTTATCAGCCGACGCAATTGGTAATTGATTTTGACCATATTGACCACGCATATTTTTTGCATCTAAACCAAACACAGTATTTGATACCGCACCAACTTTCAAAAATGAACCAAAACTATTATTGAATGACTTTGGAAATGTACCACTATAAACACTTCTCCCATCTGATAATACCGCTGAACTGAATTTCCCGTTATTCGATATGGCAAATTCATTGTAAGGAAGTGTACCCATTTTGGTATATACAGAATATGAATTAGTGGAAGTATTATCAATAATCTTATTACCATTATATCCAATACCATACTGGTATCCGTCTGCATCTTGAACTATACACAAAGGACCACTTGGGGTTTGTGTCAACGAAACAACACGTTCAACTTGTATATCACCAAATGTATTTCTTCGCCATGTTCTATCTATTATAGTACTAGTATTACCCAAAGATAATTCCACACTATATAATAGATTGTTTTCAGTAAAAATGGCAACATAATATGCGTGGTTAATAACTTGCTTCATCCCAGCATCAATAACTTCCTGTGGAATATGATCAGTAACATCCAACCAATCAAGGTTAGATGATGCAATATCTGGAGTACTGAATTTGTCAAATCTAGTTGAGCCACAAACTAGCACTCTATCATCATTTGTCAAAGCCACTGTGCTAGTCTGCATATTAGAACTGAATGATTTAACATTACTAATGTTAGACTTGTACCAACCCTTATCAGCAGCACCCACCGTGAATCCGGTTCCCATTGATCCACTTGTACTTGTACCATAAGCCCACATCTCACCACTATATGTTAGTGCCATACAGTGGCTTCCATTTGCTTGGAAATCCTTTATACCAGTGGGAGCAACCACTGTATTCCCATAATCAAACATTCTAACAAAAGGTAACATAACTAAAATCTCCATATAATAATTATAATGTATTTACAAAAAAATACCAGTACGTATTTCAGTACTGGTATCATTTATGGTAAAATGATAGATTGTAACGAACTCATACCCAATGTTGGGACACTCGCCTGTGGTGCTGGTGCATTCACTTTTGGTGATGAAACCGCATAAGTCATTCCTGTACCCAAATCTGGATCAAAAACTACAGAACAATAATCCCCATTGTATATAAGTCCATTAGTATATCCTTGTGCACTTTGAATGCATTTCGTGAACGTACCAATGTCAGTAGTGGCATTTATTAAGTTCCTCCCACGGTAGCCACAGGTGTATATGAAATTATCATCACCTATGTACAAACTCGCAGAACCAGAAGAACTACATAGATAAGACATATAAGCACGCATGTTTTTAGGAGCAACTGACAATGTACCAGCATAGAATTTATTATTCATACCCGAAATATCACCATCACCCAATGCACCAAAACTCCCCCAACCAGTACCATAATATCTCTTATCACTCAAAAATATAATACAGTTGTTATTACACATCTTGATTTGATATATCAATGAAGGATCAACCCCAGGGAATGATTCAGTGAATGTTAGAACAGCCGGATCAGTACTAGCATTACATTGATGATATGTATTAGTACCAGCGGACAAGATTGTTCCATTAGCTAACAGAATTCTCGCAGTACCAGTACCAGCAGTACAAGCAACTGCACTTCCTGCACTTCCGGTGTATATTTGTCTGAAAGTAAAGAAACCAACAGTTTTACTTCCCTGCCCACTCCAACCAGTATTATCAACTCCACACGCCCATACTGAACCATCTTGCATGATCATCATTACACCAAAGCGTTCTATTGAAATATAAACAATCTTTTTAGTATCAACTGCACGAAATCTAGAAGTTATATCCGTCCAAACCTTTACACTTACCGAAGTCGCACTGGAAGTAGGATCTTCACCTGCTATCATTATCCTACCATTGTTAGTCAGATACATTGTCTGACTATAACCAGTACTACAAAACTTAACACTATCAGTCTCTGGAACTTTTAACCACTCGTTGTAACGTGTTACGTTAGTGTTATTACCTAACTGATAATAGTTATTCATCCCAGATACATATAACACACCATCCTTTATTAAACTATAAGTCGCACTATAGTCACTACAGGTATAACGTGTACCCACAGGTCGCTCAACGACGTTCCCATAATCAAACATTCTAACAAAAGGTAACATGATTTTCTCCTATGATTGCCATAACTGCGTTGGCATTAATGTTAATGTTTTAATTAAGTAAGTACCATCCGGTAATTTACTACCTGAACCGTTAAAGCCCCCACATGCATATAATTTATAATCTTTAGTTATAATTATTGTTCTGGACCAGTCTTTGGATGCCATAAGAACATTGTCATATCCACCCTGTATCGCACTTAAAGAAAACGCCCCCCACGAAGTAATTATTGTTGTATTTCCCGTCCCTTCTTGACCATATGTATTGATGCCTGCACTCCTGACATATGATGGGTATTGAGCCATAGGTGCACCAATTGTTGAGTTACCCATATTACTAGGACACAGGAAACCATCACTAATATTCACTATAACCTGTGAATTCTGAACTGTAGTTAATTGGTTTGTAGTTGAAGTAGTACCATTCCCAGCTTGTCCAGAATTGTTTCTACCACTCCAGTACACCCTACCGGCAGTAAACCACCAGGTAACATCATAAGTAGTACTTATATAATCGACGTTGGTTCGTATTAATTTATTAGTAAAAACGTATGAGCTAGTCCCACCACCACTTTCACCAAAGTTATCCTTACCACAAAACCATGCTTCTTTATTTGTTTTGAGATAGTGCGTACCCTGTAATGAACACGCCAATTGAGAAACTTCACCCATACCAGTAACAACTGTTAGTACTGGAATGGGATTTTGGTTACCTGTTCCACATTCGGCATTTGCATTTTTACCACAAACAACGACTCTTCCATCGTGTAGTAATATTCTAGTACTTTCACCTATATGTACACTCTTGATTAAATTAGCGTGTACATTTATTTTGTTAAATGCGGCAGTAACATCAGTCCATGTTCTAAAATAACCATTAACTGGAGTTGCATCTCCATAATCGGGGAATGCTACAGTATTCCCTGTGAAATATATTCTATTATCCAAGTCAATCATCAATGAGCCATGAACGCCTAACCAAAAGGCTGCACAGTGCGTTGCCAGTACTGTAAAAGTAGAAACTGCCGATCGATTCCCTAGACCTAATTGGCTCAAGTTATTACCACCATAACCGTATAGTGTATTCGTGGGCTTATGTAGATACATAGCATTAGTATAATGTTGCTGTAAAACATCAGTGAACTCAACTGGATCAGGAATAGGCAGTTTATTCCCGTATTTAACCATTCTTGCAAAAGGTAACATATTTCCCTCCTTTATTCATTATACTATATTTAATCAAAAAGAAAAGCCAGTACAGAGTACTGGCATAGTATTCAAAAAGGTAAATCAATTTGCTTAGTAATAATAGTATCTAACGGTATTGAACACAATGAGAAATTCTTTCCACCCGTATTTTTAGGATTATATCCATTCATCCATACATTATTACCTTCGTAAAATGTATTCCAGTATAAAGACCCACTATATCGTGTATTCGAATTGAACGATGTAAAATTGAATTCTTGAAATGCTGTAAAATATGGAAGGGAACTTGAACTACTTCCCGTAAATGGGGTATGCCCAGTTGCTATTAGTTTGTTTGTATCTGCATTAATTAAAAATACAACACTAGTCGAATAGTCCAACGAATCAGGATGATATATATTACTCATATCACCTATAGTAAAACCAACATCAAAAACTTTACTATGTGCACCACTACCAGCAAAAGTAGTTCCAGTTGCATATATTTTATTATCAGATGTTATCATTACAAAACCAACACCAGAAACAAAACTGCATTTTATATCATAAGATATATCATCAAACAACGGAACAAATGTGGTTGCATCACCCGATGTTGCTTTAACTTGAAAGCTGTTATTTGAACCTGAACCATATACAGTTCCATCGTTTTTAATCTTAAACAATGTATCGCCAAGGTAACCGCCAAATATATTATCCACATTAGTGTCAAGTACAGTCCACGCTGAAACATAATTTTTATGTCCTAAACCTAATGAACCACTTCGATTCCATCCTCTTCCATAAAGTGTTCCGTCTTTCATTAATATAAATGCTGTATAACCACATAACATTTTTTTAATTTGGGTAACATCTATACCAGTGAAATACACAGCCCAGTCAGTATATCCTTGTTGGAAAGTATTAGAATTCGTGAATGCATATGTTGAACCTGAACCATATATTTTATCACCTTTAATAACAACGGAAAACGATCCTAACCATAAGTCATCAACTTCAGTTGTGATTTGTTGAACTGCTCCTAACGATACAAACTTTGTACTTAAACCCGCATTATAGTTTGAATCTTCACCGTGTGCATATACAGTGCCATCTTGCATTAGAAACATTTCAAGAGTGTAACTAACAACACTTTTCTTTATATTATTAACTTCGATTATATTCCCATAATCAAACATTCTAACAAAAGGTAACATAATTCCCTCCTTTATTCATTATACTTTATTTAATACAAATAAGAATTCCTGTATCAAGTACTGGCATTCAATTTATTGTAAAAAGGACATATCTACTTCTGTATAACTAAGAATGTTTTGACCAGCAATTCCACCCATTACTACTATTGCATACCCACAATAATATAATTTCCCAGTGTCCGTAAGTATAAGTGAACCAGAAGGTGTTCTTACCAAATTACACGAACTATTAAAAGAAGTATACGAAGGAGTATAGGAGTACTGATTAATATTATTACCAACACCTAATTGACCACCCCTATTCGAACCAGATGCATAAAGTACTTCATCTGCTTTGACAATATGTGATGCCATGTTAGCAACACATGCATATACACCATATACCCCTGTACTCAATAATGTAGGAGTCTTGTATTGAATATCAGTACTAGTAGATGTTCCACCTGTGCCAAATTCATTACCATATTGTGCTCCGTACTGCTTCCCACATGCGTACAAATTATTATCCGATTTGATAAAAAATGTACTCTGATAACTTACATCAAAATCTATAACATCCGAAGAAATCATCGTTACCCCAGTAATCGAAGTTTGATTACCAGTACCCAACTGGTAGTAATAGTTAAAACCACAACCCCATAAAGTATTATCTTCTCGCAAATAAATGTTACCAACAGCCTTTTTAACAGATGTTATAGTACTGACCTTCTTGAATGTATTAAATGAATCAATGTTAGTACCATCTCCAAAGGAGGATATGTTCGATGCGTTATTAGCACCACAACAATATAATGTCCCATCCTTCAGTACTAAATTTACCTTCATATCATTAAAACTGCTCATGTACTCAATATCAGATACACTAATACCACCTGATGTTATCCACGTAGTACAGTCCGTCCATAACGTCTTCCTATCAGTTACCCCAGTAAATGCCTTCGTGTTACCAGTGATAAACACTTTACCAGTACCCTTTTCTTCATACAATTGACAATCACTACTGTTATCTTCCAATAAAACCCTCTGTACATTCTCTGCACAAAGAATAAATTTACTCGATGCTACACCTGTTCCAGTACCCCAATTCGTCGCAGAAGATGCATACAACTTATGTGTTAGTGTATCATGCAAATACATAGAACCACTAGAATATATTTTAAAACGCCCTTCTTTCTCAGGTATAATATTCCCATAATCAAACATTCTAACAAAAGGTAACATATTTCCTCCTTTATTCATTATATCATATTTACCCCATAAACAAAACCCTTGACAACCTTCCAGTACTGATGTACTATAGAAGGAATATAAGGAGAACTACACATGACAAATACTCTTAAGTACTACCTCAATACTCTAAATGAACTAGAGTACGCGAAGTTTCTCGCGGATAGTTCGTGGCTAATTGAGCTAAAAACACATAACAGTACTGGATGTAACCTTATGCTGAACAATGCAATTGATACCCTCATTGTGAGTATTTTACACAGCAACATCTGCGGGGATAGCAATAAACAATTATCAAAAATCTTAGTACTGCTATCTATATGAATATCGAACAGTACTACATCGATGCACTACCAACAAAAGGTCTACGTGAAAGCCTACTGCATACACAAACTAATTTCAAACACCTCAAACGTAGCCCTAAACTCCTGAACTCGTACAGGAATAATAACATAAGAAATGCTTTACAAGGGGTAGAATGTATGCAATACTATTACATCCTTACCCTATTAATCGAGTACTAATATGAATACTGAACATAAAGAATTCTACACCAAATACCTTAGCAACGAAGAACAATTGTTTCTAAGGAGTGTATCACCTGTAAGTACCAATACTCAATTCGGTAGAGATTGCTTTAATAATTGTATACGTAGTACTCTAGAAGCAATCGAATGCAATAACAAAAATATTATGTACTCAGGTTTAATAGGACTAATATATTTCTATGAATAATCATAAAGATTTCTATTGTAGTAAACTACCCAAACAAGAACAGCTATCATTCTCTTTAGCACCACCTATGAGAAAGGATAATCTGTATTATAATTACGATTTCAGGATGGTGACACGTTATGCAATAGAACATCAGTTCCCTGAAACTAAGTACCGCTCTATCCTGAACCTCATCTTTAAGTTCTAAAAGGTACACCAGGGACCGAGTACTTTAATATAGTAAGGCTAATTACATTATAATGAATCATATAAGCTACTACTACCAACAACTATCCGACAGAGACAAGTACAGTCACAACTCCCATGTGTGGTACTACAAACGCGGCAGTATAAGAGACAAACAACATTACTTCTGTATTTCTATTAAAGAAGCACTGACAACTAAGTACACGTACCGAGCAGTACTTAAACTTATTGAAATGTAAAGAGAATACTATGAACATTGAATTGTACTTAAGTAAATTACAGCCTGGCGATAGATTCATCTACAATAAGTTCGAATTCAACTACAAGAACGGGAGCAACAAATATCGTCGAGGATACCTATATACAAGCACAAGAGATGCACAAAACGAAAAGTACACATACAGAGAAGTACTTAAACTAATCTCTATTTGAGGTAATATATGAATACATTTGAGTACTATACCAATAAACTATCTATGCCTGAAAGATCTCATCTCTATGTGTGGAGAAATGCGTATAAAAGCGGCAATAAACTTATACAAAGAAATTCCCTTACAGTGTGTACAAATTTAATTAAAGCAGAGTACCGCACATATATTGAAGTACTGAAACTAATCTCTATCTAAGGTACTCTATGCAAGAATTCTATATCTATAAACTTCAGCACAAAGATAGATACAACTATAATAAATTCCAAAGGTACTACACAGTCGGGAACAAAAGAGATAAAAAACGATACTTTCTATCATGTACAGTAGAAGCACAAAACGAAAAGTACACGTACAGAGAAGTACTGAAACTCATCTCTATGTAAGGAATAATATGCAAGAATACTATATAGAACACATAAGTATTAACGACCGTTTCATGTACGACACCTTCGTGAAGTACTACAACCTGGCAACTAACAGTACTAAAAATATTAATCTCAATAGCTGCATTCATCACGCACTAACAAAAGATAATCCCTTCAGGGAAATCCTCGCACTCGCATCTGTATAAAGGAAACCAAATGAAACTTAATGCACACAGCAAACAATACCTTAAGCACTTTAAATACCTCAACAGTATTCAAGCAGAATCTTTTACACCAGCATATACGTATCACCCAGATGTACTAAAGAAACGAAATAAAAAGAAAAAATCCAGAAATGTTCTCGTATCTAAGAACCTCAAATCGTACTTGAAGAAAAATAATATAGCTCTTGCTTTTATTAATATCTATCATACTGATTTAAAAGTATTGAGTACTAATACCAGCACAAAAGCACTAAAGAATGCATCTATCTATATACACATGGATAATATCCCGTGTACTATAATTCTATCTTTCGGGAATGTATACTTCTTCGGGAATTGTAATAGCACCCATGATATCAGTACTGCACAATTCCAAATCGGCGATATGTACTGCATGGGTTCAGAAAAAATACACGATAACATGCACTTCTTCCAAAAGCAACGTACTAACGAAACTGATACAGTACTGCAATTCCTCAAAGAACTAGAACACAAAGAATTATCCGAGGAAGAAGAATTCATGTACAGTACTGTAATCGATAATCCAGAACTCTATAAAAACGCGTACAAACTAACAAAACATGTACAGGAACTTATCAGTACTGATAAGAAATTTCATCACCTCATTACGTATATTTCAAACTATGTATAAAGAATACTACAAAGATAAAATCCCAATGCATCTACAATACCTTGTACCATCAGAACCATTGGGTATCAAAGATCACGCAAAGATAATGTTCCAACAATGTACTAAGTACACGCTCATATACGATGATAATCCATATATGCTGTACTACGTAGTAATGCTAACATTCAGGTACTAATATGAATACTTATAAAGAATTCTACCTCTCGTACCTTAATTCCGATATAGTAACATCCAATACATTCAGTACTAAAATTATCTATAATGAAGTAATGAAAGAATGTATTAAAGGTGCTATTAACCCTAAAGATACGTATGACTTGTACTATGCAGTACTAACCCTTGTTTTCACGAAATAACACATAATATGAATAACCACAAAGAATACTACATAGAGAAACTCCCAATGTATCTCCAACACCTTGTACCAACAAAACAATTGAGTATAGAAAAAGACTACGAAAAAGACTATTTCATTAAGTGCACTAAATCCTCGATAGATATTGAGGACTATAATAGAGTACTGTATCACATCCTTTTACTAATATATAAGTACTAATATGCACAAAGAATACTACACACAATTTCTCCCCAGTATATTTGAACACTACGCCAGATATAAAGTCCCCCTGGATAACGATTTGGCAGTACTGGGATTCAATAACTGCATAGAACGAAGTATAGAAAATAGTAGTAGCTATGACCAGCTATATAACACTATCCTACTTATATTCAGGTACTAATATGCATAAAGAATACTACACAAAATATTTCCCAATGTACCTCAGTACTAATCTATTAGATAAACCTCGCGGTATCAATGCTCAAAACGATAAAGTGTACTTTACTATGTGCACTAAAGCATGTATACTAGATTTTGATAGCTATCATCGAGTACTGTATCATACACTGTACCTAGCTTTCGTGTACTAAAGAGGCCAATATGAACGAACAGAAAGAATTTTACACCAAACACCTCAGTGCATCAGAACAAATGTTTCTAAGGAGTGTATCACCTTTACGTTTAGATACACCACACGCCAGAGATTGCTTTAATAATTGTATACGTATTACTCTAGAAGCTTTAGAAAACAATAACAAAAATATTCAATACTCAGGCGTAATGGGACTAATATTCTTCTATGAATAACAAAGAATTCTACTTAAGCCATCTCGATCTAAACTCCCAAATGCTTATACCACTAATCCCAATAGATATCAAGGATAAGAAAAATACCGAACAATTCATTTACCATACACAGTGTGCGATCACCCCAAATTACATTCCATATGAATTGTACTACATTATCGCCCTAATATATAGGTACTAATATGCATAGAGAATACTACACACAATTTGTTAAAGGGAACTACAAACATGCCGTACCCAGAACCCCTTTAAATTCTCATGACCCAAGTACTATATTCTTGTTTAATGACGCAATACGTACAGTACTCAATACTAAAGATGAAGATGTGCAGTACGTATTCTTACTATTACTTATATACAGACACTAACTAATATGAATAAAGAACATAAAGAATTCTACTCCAAATACATAAGCCCCTCAGAACAAATGTTTCTAAGAACTACTCCACCTTTAAGTACTAATACATTTTTCGGCAGAGTATGCTACAATAATTGTATTCAAATGACTTTAAACGCAAACGAAGATGGTAACAGTACTAACCTGTACTCAGGTATCATAGGTATACTATTCCTGTATGAATAATTACAAAGACTTCTATTTGAATACACTACCTACTGTACTTTCTCTAAGTGCTCAATGTAAAATCCCGCTGGATAATGCTTACGCCAGATATAGCTATTCCATAACTGTTAATCGATGTATAGAGAATCATTGCAGTACTAACCAGTACTATAACATAATCCTACTTATATTCAGGTACTAATATGAATAAAGAACATAAAGAATTCTATATACGAAAACTAACATTCGTCCCCGTAAGAATATATAAAGAATGCGACCCAAGATTATACCTATGGCACTTCAATGAGTGCATAAAAGATTCTATATACCATAAGAACTATAAAGAACAATTGTGCTCAGTACTAACACTAGTACTATCATATTAATTAATAGAGAATACTATGTATAAAAACTTCTATATAAGTAAACTAAAAGAAAATGAACAAGTATGGATTAGATCTATAATTCCACTGGCATTTAATAGATATGCATTTAACAGATGTACCGAGATTGCTATAGACCCTTATAATATTAAAGAGAATGTACAGTATAATCAGTACTACTATATCTTAATGCTTATATATAGAAAGTAATTATACACATAGAGACAGGGGAAGCTCCTAGTGAACAACCTTTATGTACAGGCGAATTGTTAAAATTCAGCCTGGACAAATGCGATCACTAGGATTCTCCCCAGGCTAAACCCCGTAATCATAGGTAGTCATAAGTAATCATATATAAACATTTAAGTAATCATTTATAATCACTGTAGTGATCAGTAGTGATTAGTATTGAGTACTAGAGTGTAATAGAGTACAGGAATGTGCACGTTTAATCAAGAACGTAGCAGTACTGATATGTCACTAAGTAGGCAGAGGAAGTCTGCCGTACTTTGTAGTTTCCAAGCTCCTTTTCCATTTTGCAAATTACATCAAATGTAATCAAAAGTAATCACGCAATGATTAGTACTGAATTATTACTTTCACCTTAATTACAATTACCCTTTTACCCTTCGGGGTAAAATTCCATTACCCCTTGAGGCTCCAGCAAAAAGTTGGTTAGTACTCCATCCTAAATCTCGATCCTAAAAATTTTGGAGTACCTATGAAATAAAAGTTGGATCTTCGAAAGTTGAAATTTACGTTGGGACGTTTATGATTTGTGGGATATAATGATGTTTGTAGTCGGGTAGTTCTCAAGAATATCAGTACTGAATAATGAAAGAAAGCTATTGACATTATGATTCAGTACTGTATAATGTTCTACATAGAGAGATGAGTTGCCGCAAACAATTCATTCACTCTACCTCCTGTCGTGAGACAGTACTGAAAGGATAGTTCCTCCTATGGGTGGTACATCTTTTTATAACCTCTTTTTTCGTAATATAAACAGTACTGATATTAACAGAATGGTGTCAGTACTGATTTTAATTTAATGCATTATGCCACCAGCACAAGCTGGTGGATTCCCTCTAACAGTATTCAGTACTACATGATAGTCTTCATCCTCCTAGGGTAACATAGTGAGGGCTATGATGGCAGTACTGAATACTCCTTTCACAAGATAGATCTATGGTATAGTACTGACGGATTTTGGGTGTAGTTACCCTGGATGGATTTTGGGCGTAGATATGTCTAGCCCTCCAGAAGTCTGGAAGTAAAGATGGCTATCCATCTAGACGGCTAAACGGCTAGATTTCTGGATGGCTGGATGGCTGGATGGCTAGACGTTTGGACGGCTAAACGGCTAGATGGTTACACGTCTGGAAGTATAGACGGCTAAATCAAAATTTTATTTTGTTTTTTCCAATAGTTCCCCTACCGCGTGGGGATAGTTTCCCCGCAGTATCTGGTGTTAGATTTTTCTGAATCTGGAATCATTATCTTATAAACTGGGGGCAATGTCAACGGCCTGGACGGATATTTTTAAAAATTTTTTCAGTACTGAATTTTGGGCGTAACTATGCACCCGGTGGGCTTGAGTCTTTCTCGACTTGATGGAACTATTATACAGTACTGGAAAAATAAAGCAATACCCTGGAAGCAAAAAAGTTTTAATTAATTTGCTTGCTATCCTGGGCCGGACTATGGTACTATATTTCAGTACTGAGAAAGTGCGTTTACCTGCTAGGGTGCGGGAGTGTATCCTTTTTTTATATCTTGAATTTTGGGCGTAATTCCGCACCCTCTGGGGTTTCCGCTTTCTCGCGTCTATGTAGTAATTATACGCTTTTTCAGGATCAAGTCAATACCTAAAAACAAAATAATTGAAAATAATTTAACGCGTTCAAACGGCCCGTAAAGCCCTGGAATGATTGGAATGGTGCAAATGTATAGCTTAGGTGTATTAATGCGTTAGAATGCGTCTGAGGCCGTTTTATGGGGTGTAGTAGTGATTTGGTTGATTCAGTACTGAATGATAGTACTACTATATAGAAAGATAGTTCCCCTGGATGGTTGCAGTACTGAATGATAGTACTGAATGATAGTTCCCCTATATAGAAAGAAAACTATTTTAAAAGTATTTGTAGAAAGTACTTGCAAACTAAGTTTAACGGCGTATAATGTTTTACATCGAGAGCGGGAACACTTCCCGCTACATATTACGAGAGATTAAAACGATGGCGACTCAAATCACTAAAATTATTGCTAACCTGGTTAACTTTCGCGACGAGATGAAAGATCTTCCGGCAGAAACGGTAAAAATTCACATTTCAGCTTATCGGGAACTTATTGCAATGTTACCGCTTAAGCGTGAACAATACGCCGCGACCGTGATGCTTGATGCGATGATCCATAAGATGATCGCCAGTGATTTAACGATGGTTTATCAGTATATGGGCGAAAATTTCGCGGTGTATAGTAAACCAGTACCAGGAATGGAAAGTACAGAAGTATTACACGGTTTAAATTTAAAACAAGATGCATGGGATAATATGCCTCGTTTCCTGGTATGGGCTGACAGTGGCAAGATTTACGAATAAGTTTTAGAAAGTACTTGCAAACTAAGTTTAAAAGCGTATAATGTTTTACATCAGGTGGGGAATAGTTCCCCACTATATAAGAGGATTAAAAAAATGGCTAAATCAAAAATGTTCTTAGGTCACAAAAACAAAACTCATTGGAATGTAAGCCTTTGGATTAATAACGATGAGTCATTGTACCGGTTGGCCCAGGACTTTATTAACGATAGCACTAATCGCAATGATGCGGCCCGTCATATGATGTTATTTTTAGAACAGACTGGACAAGATAAAACACCGGACGGATTCAAATATAGCACTACTGCGATCCGTGCGGCAATGGTTGGAATGTAATAGAATAGAATTTATTTAAAGTACTATTGCACGGGGATAGTACTTTATAATAGTGTTTTATTCATACACCAACGATAAGGGCAACAGCATGAATATTAAGTATTTTGCGACGCGTGAACAAGCTCGGATCGCCGCACGCCAGGACGGGGCAACGTTTAAAGATATGGGCGTACAATCGGAACGTGGTAAACGTTGGGCCATTGTAAAGCGTAGTACCGCCAGATCATTACAGTACTGGTTAGCGGCCTTAAAAAGTCCCGATAGTGTATCGCGTCGAGTGGTAGAAATAAAGCTCGACCGAAAGGGCAACCGCGTGACCGTGTACCGTACTAAAAAGATAGCAGTACTTGAATAAAAAGTACTTGCAAACTATGTTTAATGGCGTATAATGTTTTACATCGAGAGCGGGAACACTTCCCGCCTATAACCTGGAGTAATAAAAATGACTAATATGTATATGACTGAAGTTAAAACCGTAAAAGATACTACCACGAATAAAACTACTTACTTACAGCGGATCTGCGGTGTATGGCAACGTATCAGCAAATCAAAGTACTTTAAATTAACATCATATGCAAACCGTTCGGATTCATTCAGTACTGAAATAAAAGGTAATAAAGTACACCAATACGGCACTTATTATTATTATAGCCTGGACGCGATTGCAGTATAAGCAGTTTTTTGAAAATATTTACAATTGCCGGTATTGACTTATTTTGTCAGTACTGGCATAATGTATTCATTGGCAGATAAGCCGTAGCCCATAGGGTGCGGGAGTGTATCTATAGAAAAAGTAGTTTATTACAGTTACAATTGTGCACCCGGTGGGTTAGCTGTTGTCATGGGGTATATTATGCCAGTACTGGATAGTGCTGTCAATACCTTTTTTTACTATTCAGTACTGAAAACTATTTGATAAAAAGTACTTGCAAACTATGTTTAAAGGCGTATAATGTTTTACATCAGGACGGGGAACGAAATAAGTAACTCCCCGTTGAGTAGCCCAGGAGTAAGGCACACGAAAAACTCCCCTGATAAAATAGTTTGACAATTGTTTTTAAAAGCGTATAATACTTACATCAACTACTGAATGAGGGTTACAAAATGAAAACTATCACTACTACTACTTATGTTATGGATTTTTCTGAATTGAACGCAGAACAAAAAACGTCAGCTATCGAACTGGTTCGGGATCGTGAGCGTTCATGTGAGGATAATTTCTTTGCTGAGGGCGTTATCGAGTACTATAAAGAAACAGTACTACCAGAATACGGCATAGATGAAGCTGAATTGCAATACAGTGGTTTTTGGTCGCAAGGTGACGGTGCATCAATCAGTACTAACCACGTTGACGCTGAGAAGTTTTTACGCAAGGTTAAGGCGTTAACGAAATATCGTTCAATCCGTCACCTGTTGAACGAGGATGATTTAGAAATGAGTGTAGAACGTTTCCAATCACGCTACGCACACGAAAACACGGTAGGCGGTTGCGTTGATACTCGCTACACTGATTTAACTGTAAAACAGGCGGCATTGGCTGAGGATCTGGAAAACTTACTGACTGATGCGATCCGTGAATTATCTCGTAAGTTGTACCGTGATTTAGAGAATGCATATGAGGATCAATTCACTACTGAAAACATCGTAGCACTGATTGAGGGTAACGAATATCAATTCAATGTGATTGATGGCGTAGTAGAATCAATCGAATATTAATTTAAAAAGTACTTGCAAACTAAGTTTAAAGGCGTATAATACTTTATATCGAGGCGGGGAGTGGTTCCCCGCTCAAACGAGGATTAAAAAATGGCTAGTACTAAAACTTATAACGGACACAAAAACAAAACTCATTGGAATGTAAGCCTTTGGATCAATAACGATGAATCATTATACCGGATTGCTCAAAATTGCATCGCTCAAAGTAAAACGAAAGATATTGCTGCGGAATGTATGTACCGCAGATTAAAAGCCAACGGTACTACTACAACGCCGGACGGATTCAAGTATAGCACTACGGCGATCCGTGCTGCAATGGTTGGAATGTAATATTCAGTACTGAGATAATGGCGGGTAATAGTTCCCGCCTTTACTGAGGGTTATCTAATGAGTAAAGTAATTAGCTATACAGTACTAAGCAAGTCATTATCTATTAGCCAGTGCACCGATGGTTATTGGCTTTATGATGAAACGCGTGGAATGAATTTAGCTATGCGTGCAAAAACTGCTGAGGCGGCGTATCTTGAGGCACTGGAATACTACCAGGAACGTTTAACGGAAGTAGAAGAAGATTATAAAAGCCTCAAAGCGAAAGTAGATCATTTCGTCGGTCAATTCATCGAGGAAGACGACGATAAACAATACTGAAAAAAAGTACTTGCAATTAGTTTTCAGTACTGTATAATGGTTTACATCAAAGGGAGAAATGGTTCTCCCTGGTAATGAGGAAAATAAAATGGCTAATATCACTACTCTTTCCCAACTGGAAGCACTGGTTAAATCTATGCGGGAACATGCCGACAAAATCGGCGTACAAGATCCAGCCGTTTGCTTCTGCGACGAATTGAATGATGATACACTGGTAATAGCAGAAGTCCAGGACGTTTCTAACTATTCATCGCGTTACACTGGCGGCATTGCAAATAAAGGTGACTTCTGTTTATACCTTACAAAATAACAACGCGGGGAGATAATAACTCCCCGTTACTTTTTCAGTACTGAATCATTTAATAGACGGATCTCGGCACCCGGTGGGTTAGTGACTGTTTCGTCTTGATGTAGTAATTATGCCAGTACTGGATGCACTTGTCAACAACTATTTTTCAAATACTTTTTATTAAAATACTTGCAATTAGTTTTTAAACGCGTATAATGTTTTGCATAGGGGGAGCGGTTCCCCCTGGTAACTAAGGAATAATAAAATGCTTGAACAAATCAAATCAACGACTTCGAATGTAACGGGAACGGTAGCACACTTTACTAGTGATGAATCGCGGGGCGTACCCTATTGTGCTGTACATGTAAACACTGATGGCAACTACTGGTTTACTGTTTACGGATCATATTCATTTGGACGGCCAGGGCATCAAAAAATTCTGGATAAAGTACAACCAACGGGTAAAAATATCACTGCTGAAATGTTTTATAAAAAATCATAAAGTACTTGATAATAGTTTTTAGTACTGTATAATATTTTACATCGCAAGGGGGAGCGGTTCCCCCTGGTAACTAAGGATAATCAAATGAAAATTGCAATCATCGCCCTGGCTTTATCTGTTTCCTCTTTCGCTGTTAATGCGTCATTAGATGTAAGTAGTGAAAAATTCATTCAGTGCACTGTTGCAATGACCGATGAAAGTACTGGCGAGATTGTATTAAAGGATTTAGAGATCAAGCCGGAAGCATTTAAAAACGGCCCGTTCCATGAAGAAGACGAAAACGGTAGTACAACAATTTATTATGATGCCAGTACTAAACGCGGTTCGGTCACTGTAATGGATACTGAGAAAGTAACTCATACTGGCGTTATTAATTGCCGTTGATAGATACTACGGGGTAACATCATGACTAAGCGAATTGTTTTACTTAACGAAAGCAGTACTACACAACTACTTAACGCCGTGCATTATGATATTGAAACGAGCGTTAATCTTATCAGTACTGTAGTACTGTTGGACACTGGAAAGGTCGCCAATGATAAAGCGATTGCAGGTATACTAACGGATCTTGAGCCTGGTAGCAGTGCACCAATAACGTTAAATGGTAAAGTGTTTAATATTTTACTCACTGATTAAGTACATAGCCCACCTGGTGGGCTTTTTTTGTTTTTGTAGTATCGTAGTACTGAGATACTTTGAAAATAGTTTTAAGAAAGTAGTTGACATTACCGCAGAAAAGCGTAGAATGTATTACATCAAGACGGGGAGCACTAAGTAGACCGCCAGTAAGTCGAACGAAAAACTGGACACGTCGAGAAAACTTTGATACACTAATAAACGTAAACTAAACTTTAATTGAGGATTTATAAAATGGCTAATGTAAAATCATTCATCAAAGCACTGGTAGCAAATGAAACTAACGTCGCGGCTGAGATCCTGGCTGAACTGGATAACGATACCATGAAAGCGGTACGCAATAATTTTAACATCGCGTACAGTACTGCGAAAGAACTACAAGCAAATAAAGCGGCAGAAATTGAAGCGGCAAAGGCGGCCCGTGAAGCAGAACTACAAGCAACAATTGAAAGTATTCAGGCGGCAGTAGTTGGATTGGATCTGGAAGTAGTTACAGAGATGGCACAAAAAGCCCTGGCGAAAAAGTACGGTGAAGATAAGCCAGAAGTAAAAGCTAAAAAATGGATTCAAGAACGTGTAGCGGTAGTACTTGATAACGGGGAAGAATATCTGATTCCGGTGCGTGGTAACTGCATTGCGGTAGTACTGGATGCGATTAACTCCAGTGGTATGACTCGCGAGGAATGGATCGAAGCTCATCGCAAAGTTGAAGCATAACAATTAAAGTACTGAATCATTAGCCCACTTATACAGTGGGCTTTTTTGTGTTTATCGTTTACCAGGCCACCAGCACCGCCTAGAAACGATTCTAACGTATTAAACTGTTTATCTGATGCATTGCCCTAGCTGGTGGCGTTAAAGTCGTTAGAATGCGATTGAGTGCGTTTAAAGTATTTTGCAAAAAGTAATAAAAAGTACTTGCACGATTAAGAGATTAGCGTATAATTAATTACATCAAGGCAAGACACCTTAACTAACTGAGGATATAAAGATGAATACTTATGACCTGGATTGTTTTACTTTACAAGTAATGTCAGTATGCAGTAAGAAAGATTGGTCATCAAAGGAATTTAAAGCAGTTATCGCGTGTGCAAAACACGGCAAGACTATCAATGAAACGGCATCAATCATTGATAAACTTTAAAAAATAGTTTGACAATAGTTTTAAGTACTGGCATAATACATACATCAACTACTGAATAGGAATCAAAACAATGGCTATTATCATTACTCGCGTATCTGGTACTACTGGCAACGAACAAGTAGTTGCAGTCATTACCAACAAGGAAGGTGCGGAATTGCAAAATGCAATGAATACCTGGGCCGTTAATGAGTTCGGTCAGTGGGCAAGTGTAGCATACATTGAAACCTATCAAGTGCCGTCGATTAGTTTAACTGATTTGGGCGTTGAGCGTATCCTTTGCCTTGATGAATTAAATTAAAAAAGTACTTGCAAAGTAAATCAAATAAAGTATAATACATTACATCAAGGGGAGAAATGGTTCTCCCCACTACAAGGAAACTAAAATGAAAACTTGTCAATGTGGTCAGAAATCTATTACTGGTTTAAAGCGGGGCGTTGCTCTTTGCCAGTACCATTATAATTTACAAGTATGGGGTAAAGAATGGGCCGACCAGGTGGAAGCAGCAAAGAAAGCAAAAAGTAAGTAAAAATATTATCACAGTACTATTGACATAGTTTGATAGTACTGGCATAATAGATTTTATCAAGACAACTAAGAGGAAATTAAAATGGCTAATATCAACACTATCGCAAAACAAAATATCAACCTGTCTTCTGTTGAAGTTGTACATATTGCCGCTCGGCGTTGGTTCCAGGCTTCATATGGTAACACTTATTTCTCTTTAAGTGTAGACGTAGAAATTGATGGTAATTTTATTGAAGTAGTAAACGTGCCGTTCCAATATGGATACGGGGATCACTTTGACACTGTAGCAATGGAAGAATTTAGCAAGGTTATTAATATGGAAGATAAAGAGTTTTTACGCGGTTCTTATCTTTCCCGTTTTTGCCGTGACAATAATATCACTGTTTACAGTTCGGTAACTGATGTTAAACGCAAAAAAGATCTTTAATTAGCTTTACTTTATGCAGATACTTTGATATAGTGTCTGCATAGGGGAAAGAAATTAAATTAACTTAAGAGGATCGTATAATGAAAAATATCAGTACTTTAATCGATGCAGGTACACATGTTCGGCGGTCTATGGTTGCAACCAGTACTACAAAACAAGTAGCGAGCGGTTATCTTGTATTTGTGCACGATGGTAAACTCCTGGAACGTTCAATCAATTTTGATGTTAAAAACAATTGCCGTTTTATTATCTTTAAGCGTGAACAATATAAAATTGATTTACCAGCGAAGCCCATAAGCGGGGCGTACAACGTGCAATCATTGTTTGAGCGTCAACCATACACCTATTAATCAAAACATCGTTAGCGGTCGATTTAGGCCGCTTATATTGGGGATTATACCATGAACGTTAATCAAGTACTGAATGAGATCGAAAGCATCATTAAACCGATGAAGCGTACTGATGCTATGTTAACACCGGAAGAATGCCGCCTTTATGAGCGTTACAGCGTCGAACAAGTCCAGGCAATGGCTATGGCTACCCCAGCCGTTAAACCGCCTGAGAATGCGTTACAGGACGTTACAGGGGATTATATCATCAATCCAGTACTAGGGAAGATGGCTGCAATCACCGAAGATCAACAAGACTACTTAAGCCAGTACTTAAAAGGTTAATTAATATGCTTACTGTACAGGATAAGATCGACATCTTAAAGGTTAATATGTATGTGATTGATGCAGTACCTGGTAAAGTATTTGCATACGATGACACTACTGTAAGCGATTTCTACTATAGCCAGGCCGTGGGGGATCTTTCTGTACAGTCGGTTATTGAAAACGTAGTTAATGCAGCGTATGAGCATTTACTTTCAAATAGTACTTGCAATTAGTTTTTAAACGCGTATAATGTTTTACATGAAGGGGAGAATCATTTCTCCCCACTAATTAAGGAATATGAAATGAAAGCATCAAAAAAGAGTAATACTAAGAAAGCACGTTCACCTTTCGCTGGGGTATTCCCTTTACGTTTCGTTGATGAAGTAGTTTCCTACCCGCCGGGCCTTACTCCTGAGATGGTAGAAAGTTTGCGTAAATCTAAAAAATAGTACTTGCAATTAGTTTTTAGTACTGTATAATAGTTTACATGAAGGGGAGAAATGATTCTCCCCAATAACAGGAGAAACAAAATGAAACAATACAACGCTCGGTTTGATGTTACTATCGGTAACGGCAAAGGTCAATTCTCTTTCAGTACTCGCAAAAGTTATACAGAAAACTTCCTGCGTAATTGTGCACTGACCGCCGCTCAAATTAAACATTATTTTCAGGCTAAAAAATGAAATCATTAGCTTATTACAGTTCAGCGGTGATCGGTGCATTGATCGCGGCATTGTTAGTAACCTATCTATTCTTTATGGTGATTTAAATGAATCCTAACGGTTTAATTTACAGTACTCCTAAAACGAAAGCAGATAAAGCGAAAGCACGTAAAGCGAAAGTAAAGGAGTACATTAAGCAAGGCATGACGCGAAAGGCGGCAGTACTGAAAGCTAAAAAATAAATGAAAAAAGTGGTTGACTTCGGTCAGCCATTTTGCTATTATATATTCATTGAGAGATAGCTCACTAGCCCACCGGGTGCATAAGTGTATCTATTATATAAGTATTGAGTACTGAAAACTATTTTTAAAAAGTACTTGCAAACTATCTCAATAAGCGTATAATGTTTTACATCGAAAGGGGAAACGGTTTCCCCTGGTAATAAGGAAACGAATCATGACTATCTCAATTGCTCAATCTAACTTTGAAAATGAAATCATCGCCCAGGCACTGCGTTTAAATGATGGTCGGGCCGAAATTAATTACGGTTTCAATTCAGGCGGTTGTGAAAAATATCAGTACTTTGTAACGGCTGATGGCGGTGTCCTGGGTATCAATACAGTTATTGTAAACATCCAAAAAATTAATTTCAATGATCCAGACGATAGCCAGTTTTACATCACTGGCGTAGACGTGAACTATGAGGATGACTCACTAACTGATGATCACACTGGCGAGCGGTTAGAAAGTGCATACGGTGAAGATGATTATCAGTCCGGTCCAGAAGATTTCGAATAATATAAAAAAATAGTTTGACAATAGATTATAGTACTGTATAATAGTTTACATCAAGGGGAGAAAAACTTCTCCCCACTAACAGAGAGAGAAAACAAAATGGCTAATATCTGCACTGTACTGAAAAATGCAAAACAAGTTTTATTTTCTGATCACGAACATTTAAACAAGGATATTACGGGCGTTCGGAATATCAAAGATGTAAAAAGTGTTATGGGTATCTATTGCAATATGAAACGTGTCGGCACGTTCGGCGATAAAGTACTATACCAGGCAGGGGATTATAACTTTACATTAACCATCATCAATTAAAATATATTACCAGTACTATTGACAACGTTTGATAGTACTGTATAATAAGTTTTATAAACAGTAGTTAACTTAACCTAAGAGAGAGAAACAAAATGATCGCACTGGATTCATTCATCGACGCAGTACTGGCAAAAACTGGCGAGGATCTGACCGCAGAACAATACGCGATGATCGAGCAATGTCAGCAAAACGGTAAATCGGTGAAAGATACTGTTAAGATTATCCGCAAGATGTAATATTATAGCCCACTGGTTAACGCTGGTGGGCTTTAATCATTTACCCTATACAATGCCAGTACTAAACCGTTTATCTCGTTAGAATGCGTTACAGGACGTTTAACAATGATTAGCATGAAATCAGTACAAAAACAAATAGAAACATTATCAAAAATTAAACGTAAACAGTACTCCTTAGAATATACAATCAATGGTAACTATCATCTAATGAAAGAAAATAATTTTATAGTCATTGATGAATCATTGCAAATCATTAGTATAGTACTGAAAGCATTAATTAATGACAGAAAAAAATTAAAATAATCTATTGACAATATCATCCAGTACTGGCATAATACTTACATCAAGACGAGAACGTCACTAACCCATAGGGTGCACAAATGTAACTATATAATATCGATCAATAAATGATCAAAAAAGTACTGGATCAATTTGCGTAAAGTAGTATAATTCTATGCAGTTGGTTAGACGAAAGGTTATGATTAGTAGTGCAAGTGTATAAAAATTTTCATGGTGTATCGTTCCGCACATATGGGGATGAATATGTGGTATCATGTGGATTGGAAAAAGTAAGAACAAGTAATATTATTGTCGCATTACAGTACTATAGTATTTTTATAATGAGGTTAAAATAATGGCTATAGGATTCGCGAAAGATGGGGCCGAACAAGACGAGATTCACGCAGTGATTCAGGCCGCCGTTAACCACGCTAGAAAGCAAATTAACGCACAAAGAGAATCACTGGTACATTGCCTCGACTGTGGCGATAAAATCCCTGAGAATCGACGCAAGGCCGTTATAGGGTGCATGTATTGTATTACTTGCCAGGAGGATCATGATAGTACTTTTAAACGTCCCCCGCGTAATTGTTGGCATAGATCTATGAGATAAAAAGTAATTGACAGTACTGAAAGATAGTGTATAATGTTTTATATCTTAACTGAGGATAGAAATCATGGGAATACAACATATCACGCGTACTACTGACAATGGCGAGATCACTGGTTATCAAGTACAGGGCAAAGTAGCACAATTGCAGTACTGGTTTGTTAAACGTGGAATCATTGCACCGGATCTTGATTATGACCGTGTAGCGTTTATTGATTCTCTTTATGTTGATCCTGATAGTCGGGGCAATGGTGAAGGTAACGAATTAATGAATGCCTTTATCGATGCCGCCGATGATTCAGATTGTATCATCTTAGAATGCGATACGGGAGAAGATAACGCCTTTAATCTTAAAGAATGGTACGAAGGTTTCGGATTCGAGGTACTGATCGATAGTGAATATCCTATCATGATTTTATCATAGTACTTGCATTTAGTTTTCAGTACTGTTATAGTACTTACATCAAGGGGAAACATCTTCCCCTACTAAGAGGAAATAAAAATGGAAAACTTATCAAGTATTTTAGTACAAGATGATTTCGGTAATCCTGGAAGTGCTATCATTGTTCGGGGTAATAAGGCGACGTTTGTTATTGCTGGTGGACCAGTACAGCGTAGCATTAAAAATAATGCTGTTACCATTAATAATGTACGCTATCGCTTAGATAAAGAATTAATTCATAAACTGTAAAAAAGTACTGGACAATAGATTATAGTACTGTATAATAGTTTACATGAAGGGGAGAAATGATTCTCCCCACTAAGAGGAAAGAAAAATGCAAGGTCAACTAATCGTTCGTAAATGGTCTGATACTAACGAAAAACCGTGGGATGTACAATACATCGCCCCCAATGGTGAATCCAGATATCAACCAGGTGTAACGCATAGTACTGAGCAATTCGCCGCCGCTCATCGCGAACGTCTGTTACAATCAATGCAGCAAGGTTTCGGTGAAAAATTCATTCAGGATCATTGGCTGAAAGATTAAAAAGTACTTGCACAGTACTGAATAAAGTGTATAATGTTTTATATCGAGAGGGGAATAGTTCCCCTCCTAACAAAAAGGAAAGTATAATGATCCAAGTAGAATTATCAGTACTGAAAGATCTGTTTTATCGGATTGGTACTACTGGCGAATATCCGAAGGGTGATAATGCAAAACTTTACGTATCACTCGACTTATGGCAACGCGAACAATTAGCAACGGCCTGGCGTAAAGGCAAAGCAGATAGCGAGGTGAAAGCATGAAAGAATTCTTATTTGAAGTAGTGTTTCAAGGTGTCGGCAATAACCAACTGATTCGATCAAGTGGTTATAATGTTAACCAGGCATGGAATAACATTAAACAAATGTACCCGAACGCTATCACCTATCGCAACCCGAAAGAAGTTTAAAAATAATTGAAAAAGGGATTGACTCCGGTCAGTCCCTTTGCTATTATATACGCATAGAAACAAATCAGCCCACAGGGTGCATAAATGTATCTATTGTTTGCTGGTGGCTAGTACTATCAAGTACTGAAAACTATTTTTAAAAAGTACTTGCAAAGTATCACGATAAGCGTATAATGTTTTACATCAGGACGGGGAACGAAACAAGTAACCCCGTTAAGTAGTCCAGGAGTAAGACATACGAAAAACTCCCCTGATAAAATAGTTTGACAATAGAAAGTAAACGAGTATAATACTTACATCAACCACTGATAAGGAAACATAAAATGCGGATTCTACTGACAGCTAACGAAATCGAACAAGTACTGACTACTAATCTGGAACAATGGAAACGTGAAGCAGATATCCAGGCGGTTCAATGCCTTAACGATAAGTTAACGCCAGATGACTTAAGCACGATTGTTGATCCACAATTTTATGAAGATATTCACGACACGTCTTTAAGCGTCGAGGATGTACTTGATAAGCACTACATTGATACTGATTTACATGTTTACGGTCGTAAAAACTTTATCACTATTCACGACATTTACAATACTTAAGTATTGACAAAGTATCTTAGTACTGTATAATAGTTTACATCAAGTGAGGGGAAACGGTTCCCCTCCTAACAAAGAGAGAGAAATAAAAATGGCTATGATCCTTACCCAGAAAGTAGAACTGAAAATTGTAACCTCCTTTGACATTAAAGTTAATCGGTGGACTGATAGCCACGGCAATACTTACCACTCCTGCTACGTGTCCGCATTGATTGGTGATCGCTGGGAAGACCTGGGACACGAAACCTTTACATACGGTTACGGTACGCAAGGCGAATACACTGGTTTGGAGATCATTAAAGAAACCGTTATAGGTTTCAACCCGAAAGAAAAAGTTATTCACCGCATCGAAAAAGAGATTAACAAAGAAATAACAGTTCGCTACTACGATGTAAAACGTAAGAAAGACATGTAATAGAATCCATTTAAAGTACTATTTGACATTACACAGATAGTACTTTATAATAGACTCTCGCTTGTAGTACTAACTTAACTAATAGGATGTATACCATGATTACTAAATTCTACGCTACCCGTGAAGCTGCCCGTATTGTTGCACGCGAGGAAGGAGCAGCATTTAAAGACATGGGCACGACCGCACCGAAAGGCCAACGCTGGGCCGTACAGTTCAAAGAAATCGCTGATATTGTGAATTCACCTGATCCAGTACTGACAGCAGCAGAACAAAAACAAGCTGAAGAACTGGCGGCAATTCTTAACGCTCAAGATGAATTCGTCGCGGGTACTGATATCCAGGTTGTAGTAAATTCGAATGCATGGACTCACGCGGATCACCTGGCAAACCTTAAGCGTCCAAGTGAACTGATTCGCAACCAGAAAGAGATCCGACATGATCGTAAGGGTAATCGTGTAACAGTATACAGTAAACGCCGCCAGGTTATCTAATAACTTGCAGTACTAACAACACGGCGGGATCAGTTCCCGCCTTTTTTATAGGATAAACTAAAATGATTAAGGTACAACTATCTAAAGATAATATCTTGCGGGTACACTATAAAGCACCGAAGAGAATCATCACAAAGGCCGTACAGCTTGCTAATGAGTTTATTAATGGTAACCTATTACCAAGGAAGTTAAGCAACGGGAAACTGCGTGTAATCGACGTGGACACTAACAACAGAATAGTAATAGAGAACACAGGAAAAATAAACCTATATGAACACCAACAATATAATAAGAAAATAAAACTAATATCACGTTGACAGTACTCAAATGTTTTAGTACTATGTACACATACCAACACGGGAGAAACAAAATGAAATTATCTAAAATCGAAAAAACAACTATTGATGTAGCAGTTAAGCACGGTTATACCTTTCGTAATGATTCACATTTTACCAATTTTCAACAAGGACAGAGAACTATTAAAAAACTAATTGACAAAGGCTTATTAGTTAAAGTAGATAACGGTAACGGTGTGGAGTATCAACCAACACAGGACGCATTTTATTTTAAGAAATATAATATTATCTAATTGACAGTACTCAAATGTTTTAGTACTATGTACATATACCAACACGGGAGAAACAAAATGATTACTTTAGAAAAACGTATCAAAGAAACTACATCGCTGGTGGAACTGTTAACAGTACTGAAATGTAAAACAACACCATTCAGCACGCCGGACTTTATTAATATGGTTGATGTTAATGGTCGCTATCGCATCACGGTCGAACAAGGAGCGGCGAAAGTATTCAGTACTAAAAACACTAAGGAAGTGATCCACGCCGTTAATGTTAAAAAAGTAGTTGCCATTGATAGTAAAGTACTGTAAGATAGTTTCATTAACTCAAGGAGTAAATGCAATGCGTAATTATACTAAATTCATCCGTACACTGTCAGAAATGGAAACCAACAAAGAGATCCTTTCAGCTTGTCGGTTAGCTGGCCTGGAGATCATCGGGGCGGGTTCTTCCCGTATAGTATTCGCTTTAAATGATCGGTTAGTGATTAAGGTCGCGAATTGTGATGCGGGTGTCGAACAAAATGAAACTGAATGTAAGGTATGGAATTTTTTAGACTATGACCGCCCTCAGTTGAAACAGTACTTTGCAAAGGTGCATATGCATTTATGCGATCCTGATAATATGTTTATCGTTATGGATCGGTTGAGTACTGCAAGCAAAGGCAGTGTGAAGCACGTTAACGCGTGCAATGAATTAAAGTACAATATTAAACGTAATGCAATCGAACGCCAGCACCGCTTTGCTGATGCACTACAACACGTTGATGATACATTATCAACACTAACGATAAGAGATATCAGAAAACAGAATATCGGCCAGGATCGTAATGGCCTTATTAAAGTACTTGATTACGGTTTAACCCGCAATATCTGGAATCAGTACTATAAAAAGCGTGATGTAAAAGCCGTAACTATAACACGATAAAAAAGATTAAAAAAGGGATTGACTCCGGTCAGTCCCTTTGCTATTATATATGCATGAAAACAATCTAACCCACCGGGTGCATAAATGTATCTATTATATAAGTATTCAGTACTGAAAACTATTTTTAAAAAGTACTTGCATACTATCGCAATTCGCGTATAATGTTTTACATCGAGAGGGGAAATGGTTCTCCCTGGTACATTAAGGAATAAAATCATGACTACTACCAATCAAGCTCGGAACATCACCAACGATAAAAATCATGCTGCAATGGTCGCTGGTTACATTGAAGCTATGCAATTCAGTACTGTACACAATGAGAACGGCGAATACCTGGAAGATTATGAATTATCAGAGCAAGCCCATCAAGCGGCAGTGATTGCATGTTCACGTTTCCTTGCTGTACATGGTGAAGATATGGAAACAGTACAAAAACACCATAATCCTGATTATACTTATAGTCATGCAGGTCATGATCTCTTTCTTACTCGCGAAGGTCACGGCACTGGTTTTTGGGATCGTGATATCGGTCACTATGATGATATATTCACTAAGTACTGCGAAGAAATCAACGTTTGCGATCCCTATGTAGGCGATGATAATCTAATCTATATGGGCGAATAAAAGTATTTGACAAAGTATATCAGTACTGTATAATAGTTTACATCAAGGGGAGAACTATTCTCCCCCACCAATAAAAGGAAACAAAATTATGTCCAGCTACTCCGCTACTATGATCATTAAAGATATGAACGGTAATCCTACTTCTGCTGGTGGATCATTTGGAAACATTAATTTAGATGGTCGGTTATCCATGCAATCAGCCATCGATGCAGCGAAAGAAGTTTTTAAGAATGAATGTACTGTTAGTAAGCTGGATTATATGGGATTCGCTATCGAGAAAACTAATCGTTTTGTGAACTACAAAAATCCACTGATGATTGATACTAACCTGAAAGCTAACGAAGTGGGGTACTTATTATGACAGTAGAAGAAGTTAAAAAAGTACTGGCAGTACTACGCTATCATAATCATTGCAAGGTGAAGAATGATCCTGATTATCTTGATTCATCCCTGGAGGAAGACACCTTGAACGCTATAAGCCATATGCAAAAAATGCTTAAGCGTATGACCGAAAAGAATAGACCGGACTATATCGGAAATAAAATTTAAAAAGTACTTGCATTGTAGTTAGATTAACGTATAATGTTTTATATCGAGAGGGGGAAATGGTTTCCCCTCAAGTCCAGGAGATACACAATGAACACTATCGAAATCACTATCAATGCACACGTATACGACAACGTAGTACTGCAAACTACTATGACCGCTAATGATACCAGTACTTTGCGGAATACTGTTATTAGTGCCGTATGTGCTGCAATCGGTGATGTTGCCCTGGAAAATGCAGAACATATCAACAACGGTTTCACTATGTGCAAACGTGATAACGCAAAACATATCATCGTGGAAGGTTACGGCGGTGTAGAATTTAATGTTTATATGAAAAAAGTACTTGCATAATAACTAAAACAAAGTATAATGTTTTGCATAGGGGGAGATATCCTCCCCCACTAAAAGGAGTAATAAAATGGCTAACTTTGATGAACTGATGCGGGAAGTAGCTAACCTGGCAGAAGAGAAGAAATCATTCGATTCTATCTATAACACCGCTCACCGTGATTCAGTACTGGCATGTAACCAGGATCAAAAAGATGAACTAATCGCCACCTATCATGAAGCATGGAAGTACTACCGACAATGGGAGAAAGAAGAAAGTGAGTCTACCATTGACGGCCTCAATAATCTAATCTAAAAGTTTTATTTCAGTACTATTGACATAGCTTGATAGTACTGATGTAATAACTTTACTAACTACAAGGGGAAACATAATGGATCAATTCACACAATATCGGGTAAATCCTCAAGCTATGGCCTACGTAGAAGACCATAAAACGTTACCAGTACTGCAACCAGTTAAAGGCCGTATCTATCGTGGCCTTGCCTGGGATACGGCCCAGGATGGATATAAAACCGTCGCCGTGGGGATGTATTGCGGGAATGGTGAATGGTTTGATCCTAACAATCCGATTGCACTTGACAGTACTGAAAAAATGAAATGGGCCGACTACATCGAAGATATTTCATAAAAACTATTTGACAGTACTAACCAGTAATGTATAATGTTTTACATAGAGCGGGGGAATAGTTCTCCCGCCAATAGTTTGGAGTAAAACATTATGTCTATCGCTATCGCCCTGGTTGAAGTACTGAAAGAAGCTAAAGCCAACCAGATCGACGTAAAGATCCAGGAACTACAAAACGGCTTAATCGGCTGTACTTGTACCGCTGGCGGTGCGGCAGACTATCGAGAACACGAATCACTCGAATCACTGGTTCGGTATCTTACCATGATCGTTGATGATTGGAGAATCATCTAACAAAAAAAGAATAAAAAAAGGGATTGACTCCGGTCAGTCCCTTTGCTATTATATACGCATAGACAAAAACTAGCCCACAGGGTGCATAAGTGTATCCAAAATATATAGTTAATAACGGTGAGTAACTATCTGCTGGTGGAGTGAAAACTATTAATAAAAAAGTATTGACAAAGTATATCAGTACTGCGATAATGTATCTCGTAGGGCGGCAATGGTGCGACGGCCCACAAAGTTAGGAGATTCAAAATGAGTACTTCAATCGCTATCGTTAAAGCTTTCATCCGTACCAATGTTTCATCTGTATTCATCGACGGTCTGGATCGTGAAGTAGAATACTCAATCATTATCGCACAGACTGCAAACGGTGCTCGGTATATCCTTAATGATAGTGAAGCAAATCACTACTACTTCACTAAAGCTACTGGCTTTAAACGCATCGATGCTGACGTAGTATACGCTAAGATGAATAAGCTGGTAGACAAGATTAACGCGAAAGGTACTATCGATTTACAGTACTGGACCGAAACCGATCCAGAATATGGATCTCACCGCTACCTGAATCCAGGTATTAAAATGTAAAAAGTACTTGCATAGTACTTAGATTCATGTATAATGTTTTACATAGAGAGGGGGAAATGGTTCTCCCTCCTAAATTAAGGAGTTTTATCATGACCTTCTCAATCACTTCCTTCGCTGACGTTTTAGTACTGGCTCGGACTTTCGGTAAAGATGCACTGGAGTACGCTGTAAGTAATGGTACTATCCAACCGGAACAGTGCCGCATCATTGGAAACTGCAAACGTTGGGCGGTATCCAATACTATTGCACTGGAAAACTTCCACGATGGCAACAATGAATATTCTGTTGATGTAGTATTCGAAGCCGTTGATCTCGGCGGTATCTATAATACTAACCTGAATGATGTGCGTATCGTTCGCACGGGGTTCGGTGCTTATGATGTATCTATTCGTGAAGCTATGAACACCGGATACATTAGCAAGGACTTACTTGCTCACATCATGCAGCTGTGTACGGAACGTAACGAAGCACGTACTATCTTAGGGCTGTAAGCAATACACATCACCAAACATCATAGGCCGCTCTCTAGCGGCCTTAACTATATCAGGAGGGCATACATATGTTCTATACAGTATACAGCGTTCTAGGCACTATTGCAGGCGTACATGATAACGTCAATGATGCTATGCGTACAGTACTGCAACAGGTTCCACTAAAGCCTAAGACCATTAAGCAGATGACAGCACGACTAACCAGGGCGACGGCTGGCGTGGAAGTATGGCAGGACTATGGGGATACACAGATAATCGTAAGCGTAACGAAGGATTAATGCGTAAAAGGATTTAGTACTGAATCATAAAAAAGTCAAGGCATTTTTAAACTTCAGCGTTAAAAAAATGCATAGGTAATCCCTTGACTTTTATGAATAAAAAGGGATTGGACTATGGCAAAATGCGTAGGGGGCTTAACTGCGGGTAACCTTAGCGACTTCGATAAAGGGGTATTACGAATAAAATGTTATTGACTTTTTATATGAATCGTATAAAATATGATTGATATTAATTTTAAGGGAGTCCCTATGCGTATTTTAACTAAAGAACAGCACCACGAAAGACTTATCAATAACATGGCTATGATAATGTATAAGTCCCATGACCGTGGTATTGCCTATAAGCGTGAATTAATTATGGCACTATTCATTGGAACTAACTTTCAGGAAAGGTATGTCAACGATTGGATTTGGTATTTAATTGAAGATATAACGAGTAAACTATGAAAATGCGTATTTTAAATAAAGAAGAATATCAATCACTGTTACGTAAAAACTACGTAAAGATTTACAACACAGACACACACGTAGAACGAATGGAGTTATACCTTTTGATTACATTGGGAACAAACTATCAGGGTAGATGGGTGTGGCAATATATGGATACATTGAAAAATAAAATATTGTCCACGAGGAAACAATGAAAACTATAACACGAACCCAATCATACGGTCTTATCTTGAAATACATGGACTTAATGGTGGATATCAGCAAAGACCTTCCTAAAACTGAAATTGAAGTTGCAAGAGCAGAGATCCGTATGTTGGCTGTACTGAACACAAACCATCAGGAAGAGTATGTTCAAGATTGGATTCGATTTTTAATAGAAGATATTAAGAGTAAACTATGATTATATTAACACCTGAAGAATATAAGAAACGTTTTAAATCTGTCCAGGCTGAAATATTACTTATATACCTTTCAAATGCAGATCTTAACTTATCAAGGGTAATGGAGAAGGATTTACTTATGGGTGCATTTTTGGATACAGACTTTCAGGAGTATTATGTAGGAGAATACTTTATTGCACTTCAGAACCACATTAAGAGTAAACTATGATTATTCTAGAAAAATCATATCAATATACTGAACGCATCGCTGCCAGACAACTTGAAATCCTCATAATATACGAAGAGACTTCTGATTTAAACTTAGCCGAGGTATTGGAAAATGAAATACTTTTGGGTGCATTCTTGGGAACAGACTATCAGGAGTATTATGAGGAAAAGTATTTGTCATCTCTTGAGAAATACGTCAGGAGCAAACTATGAAACATTTAAGTAATATAGAGAAGAATAAAATTATCATTGCTGTAATAAACAAATATTTTACACTTCCACAAAAAGAATGTTTATCTATAAGGGAACACAGGATAAACACCACCGAGATTCGCATGTTGGCTGTACTGGGGACTAACTTCCAAGAAGGCTATGTTCATGAGCACATCGTTGCACTCACTAATTACATAATGGACAAATGTAATGAACATCATTAATAACTTTGAATACGAGGCCCGTGCTAAGAGTGCCAGAAAAAAAGAGAACACCATTTACTTCACTATGATGTACTTACAATGGACTGAAATTGAAGAAAAGGTTGCTGAAGTATGGATGTTGGAATTCATGGGGACGCAGTATCAGAATAGGTTTGCGGGTGAGTATATCAATGTTCTTATGAAACAAATAGAAAGAAAGGAAAAGAACTAATGGTTTTCATTAACATATCTGACCAACTCGATACTAAACTAAAAGTCGAGCAGAGTGAGGGATGGATGCTGTACTTTCTTGGAACTTCTCATCAGAATTTTTATGTCCATGAACACATAGTTGCACTCACAAATCTAATAAGGGATAAATGTAAATGAAACACTTGACGAACGATGAATATTCACTTAGAATTCGAAAGCTCACCCCAGAAGCAAGACTAATCTACGATGACGGTGAACTTTCATGGAACGAGATGAAAGTTAAAGTTCATGAGCTATGGTTGCTGTACTTTGTGGGAACCCAATATCAAGAGAAATATTGTACCGATTATCTTGAACAACTAATGGATCTTATACAGGAAAAACTAAATGATCGAATTGTGGAAAAATATGAAAACTTTATCAAGCACTGAGTATCAAACTGCCCTATTCTCTTTAATCCATACCCTTAGAAAAAACAATGCCTTACATGGTGCACCTGAAGTGGATGTTATCAACGGTGAACTTTATCTTATGAAATTCATTGGAACAAACTATCAAGATCTGTTCATTCAACGATACCTATCAGCATTAAGAAACCAAATCCAATATAAAACCATCAAGGCCAAAAAAGAATGGAATAAACAATGCGACACAGACTAAATCACAAAATGTATTGTAAACTATTGCAGACACTGGCACAGAAACACTATGATACAGTATCTGAAATATTACCCTATGATATCATGCGTTTACTTCACTGTGAGGCCGAGATGCTTGTACTGATGACAGGCACAGATAAAAAAGCAATTGCCAAATCAATAGATATGTTCATCGAAGCACAATGCCAACACATTAGAACCGAGATATGGAGACGAGAGAATGATAACACTAAATGAGTTTCAGTATCATTGGAGGTTACAAGCTATAAGAAGGAAAGTTGTTAGTATTTCTTTAGACAAGTCTATTGCACAAGAGGACAAATGTGTTATAATAGCTGAAATGAAGTTGGGTGTATTCGTAGGAACAAACTATCAAAACATCTACACTGACGTATTGTTAAGTGCCTTACGTAACAAGGTGATATCAAAAGAATGAGAAAATTAATAGGTTACGAATATGTTAAGCTTCTGAAAACATGTGCCAACAGAAGAGTAAAGATTCAATCTGATAAGAGCATCCCTGCCAACCTAAAACATGCAATGGTAGCTGAACTCTATGCAGGGGCACTCATAGGGACAAACTATCAACAAATGTATATAGACATGTGGGTTGATGCATTAGTCAAGGAGATCCAAAGTAAATGCAAATGATTAATTTAAGTAAAGATGAATATTATGTTCGTCTTGCAAAAACTTATCCAGCACGTAACGCCGTTTATAATAGTAACATTATTGAACGCTCAAAGAAGTTGATTGTAGTAAATGAGATTAAGATGCTTTCAGTCTTAGGAACAAACTATCAAGAGAATGCTGTACTGTTGTTAATTGATGCCCTCAAGAGAGAGATACAAAGTAAATGATTAATTTATCTTTCCATGAATATCAAAAACGTTTAAATGCATCAAGGGATATAAGGATTCAAATCTTCAATAACAAAAAATTGAAACCTGACACCAGAAGAATCAAAATAATAGAAGCAGAGTTATGCAACTTCCTGGGGACGAACCATCAGGAAGGTAAGATAAAAAACTATCTTAGAGAACTAATGATTTGTATCGAAAATAAATGTGATGCTTTGGAGAATAAAAATGATTAATTTAAGTAAAGATGAATATACCGAGCGTATGACAAAAATTACGCACAAACGTAATACAATCTATCACAACCCAGAAATTCAACACAGTAAGAAAATGATTATGATGCGTGAGTTAAAGATGGGTGTATTCTTAGGAACAAACTATCAAGATACAGAAGTAAATCGCTTAATCGCGGAGTTACTACTGGAAATCAGAGGTAAGCTGTACTTTCATCAAATGACCCAACCACTGAGGTGTACTGATCGATGAATGCGATGAATATTGTGAATAACATCAGATTAGCAGAAAGATTTGATAGAATTGGGGAAGCACTGAGAAGATACGATAAAGAATATGGTCATTTGAGCTTTTCTATAGAAAAGAGATATGAACTTGAAGCAGAGTTTAAAATGCAGAGTCTCTTAGGCACACAGTATCAAAACCAATATATTCAAACTTGGATTGATTGTTTAATCCAGACAATTTACGTAAGAAACATTAAATGCAAAATGAAATGATATACTTAACCTATAATGAATACGTCGAGAGATTAGTTCGTGCCAAGAGATATACCAATAAACGTCCAATTGACCTAAACCAAACCCCAGCAGAAAGGAGTGCAGAAGTATTATTCCAATCACTACCATATCTTCTGGGAACTGATAGACAAGAGGAATATGTTGCACGTATGATTAGATATCTTAAAATCACTATTAAGGAAAAAGTAAATGCAAATGCAAATGAAATACTTAACAGACGATGAGTTAAAAGAACGACTAATTAAATCCAGAAAACTTACAAATCAACTTCCAAACGACACAAACAAGTCACATGCCGAAAGGAGTGCAGAAGTTTTATACATTCAACTCATGTACTTTCTTGGCACTGACAGACAAGAGTATTACATTGAAAGTATGCTTCGATATCTTAAATTCTCTATAAAGGAAAAGATACATGCTCAAGAATTTAAAAATCCTAACAGTTAATGAATATCATACGATTGTAATGAAAACTAATAGTGCAATTTCTAAAAAATCAAACCCAAAGTACATACTGGAACACACATTTGAAGAACGTCAATTAGCTTTAGTTGAAGCAAAACTTCTTGCACTCCTAGGGACTAACTATCAAGAAGAATACATCAGAAAACTAATATACCTTTTAACTAAACACATCAGGAAAAGAAAAAAAGCATGAAGCACTTGACAGATGATGAACATGGGCTTATAGTAATGGATGTAATCAACATCGAATACAAAAAGTTGATACGCTACCGTTGTTATGAAGATAAGCAACTCGTTCTAGCAGAACAGAAGTTGTTTCGACTCTTAAACACAAACTTCCAAGCACAATACGAAGAATCGTATATGTACCTTTTGGCGAGGAAAGCAAAAAGAGATTATGAAAATTTTAAGCAAAGGTGATTCAGTAATATTACTTATAGAGAGTTCAAGTAAATTCTTAAACATAACACTGTCTGATATAGATGAAGATGACAAAGAAGTACTGAGAGCAGATTTAAGAGTACTGTTACATATCGGAACAAACCTACAAGAAGAATATGTAGAGTGCTACATCAATGAACTTAAAGAATTAGTACTGAGAAAATGCAAATGCAAATGAAAATCATTACCGATGCAGAATACCTAACAATCATAAATGGACTGTTTTTGAAGCTCTTCGTCATTAACACATCAGATATACCAGATATGGATAAAATTATTAAGAGAAATGAAGTCTATGTTCTAGCTACCCTTGGAACGAACTATCAAGAACACGACATTAAAGATTATATTAATACACTTAAACGAGCGATTGAACTAAAATGCCAAAACCACTAGGAACAGCAGAATACATTGAACTAATGGGATTACACTTCTCATCCTTTCAGAAACTTATGCGAGAATCAAAGAATGATTTAGAATATACCATCAGAGGTTCCGATTTAAGAATGCTTCTCACCCTAGACACAGATTCCCAAGAGCGATTTGTCAATGAGCATATTAGAGCACTTTTAATGGAAATTCAAAGTAAACTATGAAGGTAATATCAAATCAAGAGTACTTGGCACTATTCAGGAAGAATAATCACAAATATATGGCACTTGATTCAAGAACTGATATAAGTGAACTTGAAAAAAATCTTTTGCGTTCAGATATGATAGTACTGACACTCTTAGGAACACAGCATCAAGAGAGAACTGTTAATTCACACATAGGGATTCTAATGCAGATAGTACAGGAAAAGATATGAGAATCATAACACAACAAGATATTCTTAAGTTCACAAGGGTTCATGCATCTGAATTTGATGCTATATTATCAAAAAGTTACAACAACCCTTATACAGAAGATGTACACTACAATGAATTATGGGTGTATATACTTTTAGGTACAGATCATCAAGAGCAAGCAGTACAGAAGTATTTGTTAGCTTTACGTGATGCTACTGCTAATGGAGTACGTGTTTAATATGAAAGTACTGACAGAACTAGAAATGTATCATAGATTTAATAAGTACTATCATTTACTTAAGCCTATACAGAGGATTAAATGTCCATTTGAAGAGAAACAGGTATTAATTTATGAGCATAAGTTATTTGTATCATTAGGTACAGATCAACAAGAGTACTATTTGACGTTGTACTTGATTACATTAATAGATTTAATTTACTATAAAACCAAACAAGCTAATAAAGAGAAATATGAAAACTAATATACAACTCAAGGTATATAAATCATTTGAACATACATATATCAAAAGTAGTCTATGTAGAGATGTAATGGATTACAAGGGTAAGCCATTCACAATTACTTATGATTCTTATGTTGATGATTTATATATATCATTTGTTAATTACGAAAATAAAATATACAAGCACGTTGATATTAAAGATTTAAGTACTTTATCTGAAGAGGAATACTTTCAGGAATCATTAGTATGGGATTTAGAGTTTCCTATGCCATTAGTACATAAGATGATAGTACTAATGAAAGAATCTAAACAGGAGCCTAATGGTGATTATGAAGAACACACAGTTGAGTATTAAAAGTACTGATAATATTAAGAGTTATACAAGCTCAAGTACTGTGACAATCGAAGTGAATTCTATTAATGCTGGTAATGCAGTAGATAAGTTCTTTATTGCTCAAGGGTACAGGAAAGATATTCATCAATATTGTTCAGTATATGGGGAGTACAATAGTACTGAAGATATAATTTATTGGTCAACACATCAAGATTATCTAACTAAAATTGGAGTCCCAGATGTTAGTACTTTATCTGAAGAAGAATACTTTCAGTACAGCTTAATATGTGATGTACCTATACCTTTAGGGTTAATCAAGGGTATACAGGAAGAGGTTCATAAGCTTAAATCCATGAGTAAAGGTACTTTCATTAGAACAGTGCAATACTAGCTTGACAGTACTTTTCATTACTGATATAGTACACTAACGTTAATCATAGGGTAAAAATTATGTTAAATTTTTTAAATTTCCTTATCGTTTTGTGTATTGTTCTTGGGATTGCACCATTTGTATTGTATTTCATGGATTCAGATGAAATGCAGAAGATGAATTGCACAAGGACAGGACAGAGTAGAGAAGAGACGATTCTTATGCCTGTTACGGTTATTGTTAACAACATGCCCATTACAAACATGGTCCCTACCCTAACGACAACGTACCAGTACTCTTGTGCTGACGGTGAGAGGTGGAGATGAAATTTAATATAGCAAAAACATCGAGTATATGTATTTTTGGTTATGCAGAAGAGTTAGGTGATATTGACATTCTTTTGTACAAAAAGGATGGTGTTATGCATTTCAAGTACCAGGATGAAGAGGCAGACAATTATCTTTTACCTAATTTAGTACAAATGCAGGAAGAGGAATTATTCCAGTACAGCTTAGTATACGACATTGATATTTGCACGATGCCAGTACTAATTAGTATTCAAAAAGTGATGCTCGATGTGTTTGATAGGCTAATACAAGGCACACAAGGAAGAACCATATATGTCAATGTACAAGACAATTAATCAAGAATGGAAGACCCAAAAGTACAGGGATTTTTGTTTAAAGGGTGGTGATGAAGATTTTTCTTTGCGATTATCAGAATTTAATCTGTTATTTTATCTTGGTCCAAAAGAACAAGAAGAAATGGCACAGAAATTTATCAAGCACCTTTTACAAAAAATTAATATGCAAATTTTGATGCTTAAGTTACAGAATGAGATAAATGAATATGAATCCAGAAATAGTTCAGGATCTTAAAAAAGTAATATTTCTTTTGAATACCAGAAGTGAATTGTATACAGAGTTAAAAGAGATTAATGCATTTTATCAGAATTTTGTAATCCAAGAGTTCAGTGATTTAATTACAGATGCATTATTTGAATTCTCGGAGAAATACAAAGGAACAGAGTTCAGTGTTAAGAATGTTATTCGTCCAAGTACAAGGAAAATTATATTATCACATTTTACATTTGACAATAAAGATTTATTCAGTCATAATCCAAGTACAGCTTTATATTTTATTCCTGATTCAGACAAAAATCATCCTATTCATTACGGATGGATTTTGTCATATATAGTACAAGGAAAGGAGTATCCTATTAAATGGAAAGATTAGGGCGATTAGATTATTACACAATTAATACAAATTATTTGTTGAGTAATATAAAATCCGATTACAAAATATGGATAAAGAACAGAGATAGCATGTGTTATGAATTTTATTTAGATTATGCTATCAAACGATTTTTAAGAGAAGAACATTAATGCAAAAGATTAATACGATAACATTAAATGCATTACAGGATTCATTATTAGATAGTATTAAGATGTATTACAATATACATTTGAAGGGTGGTATTGATAATTACGATTATTATTTGAGTTTAATTACATTTGAGCACCTTTCAGTACAGGACAGGATTATACATCCTACAAATCCTAGGTATCCATCGATAGGTAAATTATGAATGAGATAGATTTATTAGCACACAAGATAAGTACAATAATGCTTATCCTCAATAACAACCATCCTATATCGCAGATAGATGGAATCCTGAGTCAGAGGACAGGTGATAGTTTATATTTGTCCATAAACGCAGATATCGCAAGGAAATACATTGATATTGATGTTGAAATCGAATATGATACAACGGGGATTGTTGATGTAGGAGCATTAATCAGTTCAAATCCAGTATCAGCATCCCCATTGACCAAAGATGTTAGTACAGGATTCGAAGGATATTTGTGGTACAATACCAATGATGATTATTTTATATATCAGCATTCCAATACAAATTATGATGAAGACAAATTTCAGTTCATAGACCCTTATGATGAAGCTGAAGTATTTCAAAAATCATTAATCACAAAACCGCATGAGATGATGTATCTAATGTTATTCAGTACAATGCATTTGAATCCATTAATTAAAGGTTTAAAATTTTATATTCAATTAAATTTAGTCCATGTAGTTTATGATTTATTAATGCAAGGATATAGTTATGAAGTATAAAATGATGTATACCCCAGATATGATTTATGTTGAATTAGAAGATGATGACGATGGGTGGAATTTGATTTATTCAAGAAGTTCAGGTTGGTACATGGCACATTTAAATGATTCGATAGTTACAGATTATTTTGTAGATTTCAATACATTATCCGATGAAGAATTGTTCCAACAGCAATTAGTGATTGACACGGGTGGTTATGATGTCTTATTATTAAAAAAGATACAAAAAGCTGTTATTGATTTTAAGCCCATGATATGGCAAAGGAAATATTATGACCTCGAAGTACCATACCAGCAATGAAATTCAGTACACCTACGCTAATGCAATCCTTATGGGACAAAAGTTAGCTTGTATTGTTGCAGCCTTATATAATGCCCAGAAAGATTACAAGCGTCATATCCACAAATGTATTGGTATTATTCCATCGAAGTACAATACATATATTGCGTGCACGAGTCATTTTGATAAACGATTCAATACACCTGATACCCCAAATGCCAGTAGTGTTATTGGTCTTTTGGATTTCGCACCTGGTGCTGTTATTGGAAAGAATGATTTAGAGTACACATGGTATAATAAAAATGCCCCGTTAGTAATGGGAAAATATGATACAGAAACGAATAAAACAATAGAGTACAATACATATAAATCAGAGGAAGAATTTTTCCAAGGTTCATTGCTTGTACCAGTGCGTTTGTTGTTTTATAATGTCCTTATTAGTACAGTACACAATAGTCCATTACACAAGAATCACAAAATTAATTTCAATTTTTGTGCTTATGCGATTGATGGTGTGTATGAGTGTTTAATGGAGGTATTGAGTTATGAAGCTGAATAATACATTTGATATTAATAAGTTAAGAGAATGGTTTTATAGTATTGAAATTGAAGCCATCCCGTATCATAGATATGAACAATATAATTTAACCAGTATTGATATCAGTGAGTTGTACGCGTATTATCAAAGTGCATTAGAGATGCATAAGTTATTTTTGAGTACAGATTTTGTTCTAAATTACAATTTTGAGGAATTTAATAATTATAATTTAGTACAGAAATATGTAGTAGCAAAGTATATGTACCTTCAAGGAATTACAAGTAATTTGGAATTCAATACAGTCCTTGCTTTAGTTGAGGTAATTTTATGCAGTACATGTATGATTTAGAGTTCAGCTTAGATGCTGCATTTAAATATGTTCACAAGATAGAAACAATATACAGTACATTATGTGCAATAAAATCAGTAACAGAAGAGCTTGATGTTGGTGAAAAATATCAGGTATGGAATAATACATTTCTAAACAAAGAACGTTGCTCTACGGGGTTTAATATTTTAACATTTAATCCCAGCAATTGTTACCCAGAGAAGCATGAACGTTATCCGAATGACGACATGTGGTTTGATTACACAAAAGATGGTGATATGTCATCCCTTGTAGTTCCTGATGATTTTAATGCCGAAGATTTAACGGAAGAGTGGTGGTTTCAACAGAATTTAGTACACGATGATATTGATTTATTTTTTTATGTAGTATTTAAAATGCTTTACCACAACAATATATTAAAAGATAGTGTGTTTTTTTCATGTCTATATATTGATGATTTGTACAATGAAATCCAAATCAACATGCCCAGAACGCCTGTATCGTAAGATATGGGCTTTTTTCGTTTTGGTATTGACAAAGAAGTGCAAAGCTGTTATCATGTGTAATCATTTTAAAGGAGAACATATAGTGAGTTTCATAATCCCAAGTACATACGAAGATGCATCAAGTGCAGTGTATAAGGTTCATTATATTTTTAATTTAATTATTAGTGCATCAAAAAATAAAATGTATGCACCTCTTGTGAAATATGATAAAAATGAGGAAATTTTTGTTAGCACAGAACAAACGATTTTTCCATATTTCAAAGAAGATAGATTGTGGTTCATGCATTCAGTCGCATTACAAAGATATAATATAACAAGGTCCAATGAGCATGATTATTTGGATATACAATTAGATCAACCCGATATTGGAGAGGATGAATATTTTCAGTACAGCACAGTACACCACCATGAAGATATCTTTGCTGCTATGCTTATTGCTAAATTGAACACCGTTGATTTGGAGCAGCACAAATACAATAATAAATCATGTAAGATCATAATCCCTGCATTCATTGCTCTTTATGATTACATTGTGCATAACAAAAAAGATGATACCTATGCTTTCAATGAAGAGTATTTGGATTTTTTTAAGGAGAACATATGAGCAGTTCAACAATACAGAAAGCAATGACATTCAATGAAATTGGTGCATTTAAAGATAAGATTATTGATTGTATTGAATACGCGATTTGTAGTAATATCAAAAGTATAGAGGTATTTAACAAGTCAAATCGCTCTTACCATATGATGTACATTGCAAACAATAATGGTATCATTCCATTTGTTTCGGATAGTACAATATGGTTCGCTTGCGATGTGAAAAAATACACAATAGGTTCATATGTCTTCGGTAAACATGGTGATCTAATTATTCCTGAGCATTGTATGCAAGAAGAAGAATATTTTCAAAAGCAATGTGTACATGAACCATTAGAGATGGTTGCTTTATATATGATACCTTATATCTCTAAATGTGTTCATGAGAATAAAGCTCCGTGGAATCATGAATTTGTATCGTTGAAGTTATTGTATAATGTATTAGTAGAATATTATGATTACATGCACAATGGTACAATCAGTGATGTATGGGATTTTGAATCGCTAAGGGTGAAAACATACACAGGTGAATGATATGACCAGAATTAAAATGTATGATTTGATGCAGTACAGTAAAATTGCCATTCCAGTGCTTAATAAAGTGCTGGATGCATTCATTGCCAAATACCCTGAGAATTCAGTGTTATGTATTCCATTTAGTGTTCCAGATAAAGATGATATATTCCAAGTGAATGTCAGTACACGTGGTATTACATTGCAGCAGAAATATATGGATACGGAATATTATGGAATAAAGTTGGATTCAGTACAGGGTTCAAAATCAGCCTATGATTTTTTTGTTCCTAATAATATAGAGTCATGGGAAACAAACATTTCAAAGAAAGATGAAAATGATGTTCCTATTAGTGGTGTGTTCAACAATAAAGTTTTTTATTATTACGAAACCGACAAATTCCCTGAAGAGTTATATTACAATTCAGAAATGAATGAAGATGTAGATGCATTCATGTTTCAATTATCTTTAGTACATGATATCATTGATGTTCAAGAGTTAAGAGCAGAAATCAATTTAGCTAAAGAGTTATCGGACATGCTGCCACCGTTTAGTATGCTTTTTTGTGAAGGAGGTTATTTTTCAAAAGAAGTGTTTGAACATTTCGTAGATGTTGTAAAAGGGTTGGATATATAGTATGCTTACAGTTGATGTTAAACAAAAATACCGTAAGTTTGATTGGTTCACCGACAGTTTCCAGCTTGAATTATTACATATGAATATCAGTGAAACATTATGTGCAGAAACACAAGATGAATTTGATGATAGAGTGATGAACATAGTAATGCTTTCTTGCTTTAAACATTTTGGTTATTTTTTCGGACAGAATTGAGGTAAAAAATGCATCAACACAAGCATCATTCATATGATTTTGCAATTAACATTATGAAGTTTATTCGAGCGTTGGAGGATGGGAAGCTTAGTCATAAGTACAGAAAAGAGGGTAACAATTGGTTCAGAAATGATGATGATGAGTTCAGAAGTCATAAGATTGTTTACAGCAATAATTACAGTGCCAATTACCTACAAGATGTAGTGATGTGTTTTGAATACGTGTTGCAGTTCAGGGGTTCAATCCAGGATGAGTTGATGGAGCACATGTACATCAGATACCTTCCAATGCTCAAAGATGAAAATGTATTATTAAATTCAATATACCAACGAGTTCGTGAAATTGAGTGCAGGGATATATTAGATACAGAAGAATCGTATTTCCAGCAATCCCTGATTTATGCACCTGATTTATTACAGGTACATAATTTGTTTAATACATTACGTCAAAACATCAGTACAGACATATTTTTGTCATTATCGGATTATGATACATTTGTCAAAGATTTAGAGGAAATAGGTTTATGAGTCAATTTTCGGTTTATATAGTAAACGTCAGTAAAGATGGTAGTTTAATTGAATTTGATGTAGTTGATAACAATGATAATTCATATGGTATTAAGGTACAGGACAATGATGTACAGTTCAGTACAAGGACAAATTTTGAGAATCCAGTCCAAGTTCCGAATTTCATAGAAGATGAAGCTGCACGATTCCAATACGAAACGGCATATGACAATGTACATATGCATATTATTATGCAACAGAGTTTAGTTCAATTAGTTCCTTTGTTCAGACAAAATATATATGTACATGAAGTGTCGATTAATGGCATTCAAAGTTCCGTTTTGTTCGGTACAAATATGTAAGGAAAGTACAATGAGTTCAATGAGTTTATTAGATACATTAGAAAAAGACAGAAGTGCCATTAAGAGATTAAAAAATCTTGTCCAGAGCATTGCGAACAACGCTGAGAAGTTCAGTGACAATCTTAGTATAGGTGATATAACCAGTACAGGAATAAAATCCCTGAAGTCAGATTTATTAATTCATAAGGAAGATAAATTATTATTTGTATTGAGTTCAGATTTAATGGTTGCAAGTAATGGTTTCAATTCGATATCAACACAAGATGGTAGTACAGGATTATATCTATCACAGGGTGTCCAGACGAACGAACACAAGTGTTTTAGTTCAGGAGTACAGAATCCCTTTAAGTTCAGTACAGAACAAGCTACAGAGCTTTTAGATGCATCAGAAGAGATGTTATTTCAGTACAAAACGGTTCATACAGATTTTGAATTACGATGCATGTACGCTGTTAAGCATTATGTTCAGGAGTTCGAGGATTTAAGTTATCTTTTAGTTCGAACGAATACAAAGAACATTGGTGCATTAGAAGATTACATTTCAAAAGTTGTTAAAGGGTGCTAAAGGGTGCTGATGAAAGAATTATTTGAAGAACAGTTCGATACATATGTGGATAATATTCTTTATTCTAGTCGTGCTAGTCAACGAGGAAATCGTGCTTACAACATAGATTACCTATTAACGGTGCTGAGTTCACAGTACACCTACGCTGTGCAGAGGACATATTATGGATAATTTTAGAGATGTTGCAAAGGAGAAGATGGAGTGCAGTTTAGATTACGGTTTAAATGATTTTCTTACATGCACAATGTACAGGAATGATGATTATGAACAATCCGTAATTTCGTTGCATCGATATTTCGAAATAATTTACGCAAGATATCTTAGAAGGTTAGAGGGAATAGGGGATTGGAATTATGATTACGTTTGAAGAACCAGAAACAATGAGTCCATATACGATGAAAGGTTTTGAATTCATGATGGATTCGATTTTGAAGAGTTCGTGTTTAGTACACAATCCTGTGCGTGCAACAGTGAGGGAATATCAGGACAATGCATTACAGCGTGTAATGAATATGTACAGGAATACGAGTCGCAAGCTTTGTGCGTTGAAAAGGATTGAAGAAATCAAGGTTTCTAGGCTGAATAAATAGAGACGTTTCATTTTGACAGGCCGCAGGGGGGTCAAAAAAATTTCCGCTGAAAAACATGCTAAGGTATATGTTTAATATAAAGTTTTATATTGTGTTTTTCAGAGTACAGTTCATGTTTCCTGAAACAAAAAAAATACCCCGCCACCGAACGTGCTCCTTATATTGGAGTTTACCTTATTAATTATAGTAGAGATTAAGATGGAAATAAAATATAATGAATTTTGTGCAAGGACATGGATGTACACTGGTGAGTTAGTTACGCACTCTAACTTATACAAGGGTGATTTAAACTACGCTAGGGACAAGATTTTAAAGTACTGGAATGCTGACTTTTATTTGATGGATTTTAGTACTGGGTTTAGGGGTAAAGCAACCGAGATGTTGGACTATACAGTACTTGATGATGCTGCACTGTTTCAGGAGGCATTAGTATTTGATAAGAAGTACATCTGTACATTAGAAGAGATGATTGAATTACAGCGTAGAATTAAATGTATTCACAGGGAATGTATAGATATCTGGTGCAGTACTGGTGAAGATGATTTTTGTAATCATTTCAATCTAGGGGAAGTGTGATGGAATTTGATTTTTTAATATCAGTACATACTTTCAAGCACAGTTATCAGTACTTTTGTAATTTAAACAAAGGTGATTTAATGCACAGTGCAAATGAGTATATTCATTACACTCAGGGTAAATTTACATTCATTGATTACAGTTCATTACAGTATCCACACCAAGATATGCCTGACTATACATTAATGGATACCGCAGAACTATTCCAAGAATCATTAGTATTTGATAAGAAGTACTTGTGTACATTTGAAGAAGTTATTGCAATACAAAATGAAATGAAAGAGTATGCTGCTTTGAATAAACCCAATGCAAGTATTAATCAAGAATACAAATTCAATTTAGGAATTCAAGAATGACATATGATTATTCTATGTACTATTATAAGTTACCTAAAGGATGGGACTTGTGCTGTAATCTTATTAAGGGCGACTCGGAACATGAGTTGAGTTTATATATGCATTACAAAGATTCTTGTTTTAAATTTATTCATGTATTACATGATGGCTATGACTATGAATCTGAGAGTCTTATAGATTATACAGTACTGGACGATGGTGAACTATTTCAGGCTGCATTAGTGTTTGATAAGAATAAGTACTCCTGTACATTTGAAGAAATGGTTTCTTTGCAAAATGAAATGAAGAGATTTGAAAAAGAAAACGTATTTAATCCATCCCCATCAAGAACGAATAATTATTATTTCAATATATGAGATTATAAAATGACATTACAGAGTTCATTGGAAAAAGCAAAGAAGATTCATGAGTACATGAATATGGCAAAAGAAGGTTCAGTTTACGGTGTTTTCAAAGACACAAGTACTCAATATTATGTGCCAGATAACCTCCTTTATAATGACTGCTCAGATACAGAAACGTGCGTACTGGATACAGAAACGTGCATACTAGATACCGACCCTAATGATTATGAATGTTTCATTGATATGCATAATGAGTACATGGTCTATATTAATGATGCAGATATTACCATATACAGTACTGACTGCGATTCCGATGACATTATAATTCCGAGTGAAGTACTAGAAGGTCAGTGGGATAGTGAAGAGTATTACTTCCAACAAAGTACTGTATACGATGATGAAGTACTTGAAGTATTAGTTATTATGTGGTACTTTAAAAGTATTGGTTCTGGGAACTTCTATTTCGATTACAGATACGTAACGAAAACTGTAGATAACGGTATTAACAGGGGTTGAAATGAGTTTAGAAAGAGCATTAGAGATTGCGAAGTTAATTGATTTATGCAGCAAAGAAATTGTATCAAATTGTCTCAATGGATATCTATTCAAGGAAGGTAAATCATATTGTCGAATGATATACGATGACAGTAGTGAATATATCCATATGTATGAAGAAAACTTAGATGATTCTGACATAGTACTCACAGGATGTGATGTTAATTTGGAAGATAATTACATGTACTTCTGCCGTGATGCTGATATTTTAATCCAAGATTCATTAATTCAAACAGGTGCACCAGAGGTATATCTTCCGTATTCAGTACTGGATAATAACTGGGGTAGTGAAGATTACTATTTCCAGCAGAGTACTATATATAATGAAGATATACTTGACAAACTTGTTATTTCGTGGTACTTTCATAACACGGATTATAGTAGCTTCTACATAGACTTGGATCTACTAAGAGTACTTAAAGAGGATATATGAGTTTAGAAAAAGCACTAGAACTAGCCAACAAAATACATCAGTACCATGATAAAATAAAAAGTGGGTTCTATGCTGATAAAGTACATGCATATGGGAATGAATATTACCTCACTGGAGTAAAGAGATACTCTAATGATATTTTACTTATGGGTCATGATAAAGACAATAATATACAGTACTCTTCATGTAGTCAATATACTAGTTTTATGGTATATATTCCTGGTACTAAGATTACTTTTGACACATCAAATACACCTGTTGACTTCGGAGTACTTGATGGCCCGTGGGGTACTGAAGAGTATTACTTCCAACAGAGTCTCATTTTTAACCAAGAAATGCTTGATTCCTTGGTTGTGTTGTGGTACTTTAAGGAATTGAATTTTGAACCATTCTTTCTTGACTGGGGATCATGTGAGTATTTAATTTCAGGGGAATAATAATGTCATTACAAAGTGCATTGAAAGAAGCAAAGAAAATTCATGAGTACATGATTATGGTACAGGAAGGTTCAGTACCAGGTGTATACAAAACATCAGATACGGAATTCTTCGTTAAGGATAGAGATGATTATGACGATTCAGAGGTATGTGCAGAAACATTAGTACTGCACACTGATACTGGTGACAGTGATAACTGTGAATATCATATGTACAATCAGTACATTAGTTATTGCCGTAATGAAGATATTACCATCTACAACACAGATAGTGATGCTGATGACACTATCATTCCTTATTCAGTACTAGAAGGTCCGTGGGATAGTGAAGAGTATTACTTCCAGAATAGTACGTTGTACAATGAAGAAGAACTGGATGTTATTGTGATTATGTGGTATTTCAAAAGTATTGACTCCAGTAGTTTCTATTTTGATTATGAATATGTAGAGAATACTGTAGGAGAAGGTAATGTCATTACAAAGTGCTCTTGAAAAAGCAAAAGAACTACATGGATACTTTGACGATATAAAGGCAGGAAAGTTCAAAGAAGTGTACAAAGCCGAGAACGGCAACTACTACAAAGATGAAATGTATAATAACTCCGTTGGTGTAAGGGTTATTCTTGGGTTGAATTCCAATAGTCCTATATCGTTTTCTGAATACAATAGAGATGCAGAATTTATTAGTTATGTTGAAAATGGTAGCATTCGTTTTATTAATCGCAAAAAACCATTAATTTTGAATTATGAAGTACTGGATGGTCCGTGGGATAGTGAAGAGTATTACTTCCAAAACAGTACTGTTTACGATGATGAAGTACTTGAAGCATTAGTTATTATGTGGTATTTAAAGAGTGTTAACTGTCCTCGATTTTATTTGGATTTCGAAGAACTTCGTAAAGATCCAGAAGGTATAGAATGAAAAACTTATTCAGTGTTCAGTACGTCCCTGGTGAAATTAGTTTATTGTATCTGTTTGATCATGATAATTCATTATTACTAGTAGTAAAGAAATGCCAAGCTAGTTCGTTTGTTGAATACATTCACGATAGTGAATATATACCTGATTTTTTAGAGTGTGATTATTACGATGAACATGAATCATTTATTTTCCAGGAATCGCTCGTATGGGATAAATCGATCAACTTCTTTACGTTAATTGAATTACAAAAGCAGGTGAAGTATCATTGGGATTACTTAATCACACAGGATTACATTGAGATAGAAATATAATGACTAAAAATGAATTTGATTCACTTTGTACGGTTTATAATTCATTGACAGAAATACCTGACTTTATTAATTACATTTCAGCTTTAAATCAAATTATGCATAGTTTTGAACAATCGTTTGAAGAGAAATATGCTGGTAGAAAAGTTCTATGTCATATGTCAATGTACTTAGGAGATGGTGAGCCTTACACTACAAGTACTACATGTGAAATAAAAAAATATAATATATTATTGGGGACAATAGAATTCACAGTATTCAATGGTGGTAGTTATATGTACTTTAGAGATGGAGTGGTTGAATTATTATGAGTTACGAAAGTGCAATCAAGAAAGCAAATGATATTCTAAAAGTTGTTAAGTTCTTCAAAGAAAATCCTGAATACTTAGCTGATGAAAACCATGATCACGATGAGAGATTGAGACGAAAAATTGTCGCTTTATTTGACACTAATGCGGATAATTATAGTCTAATTGAGTTAGCATACGATTATATTTCATTGAACCGAAACGGACATTTAGTTAATATAGAAAGACATGCGACTGAAGAATCTTTTAAAATTTCAGACATTTTATCCCTGAGTACTGAAGAAGGGTACTTCCAGGGTAGTACTGTTTATGAACAAGGAACGCTTGACAATCTATGCACATTCAGTGTAATATATCAGAAATCAGTACTGGATGTATTTTATCTTGACACTGCTGAACTGGATACACTAACCAATTTTGTTACTACTGAAGAGGCCACATTCGAGTGATGAAAGTTAACATCAATGACTTTGATGCATTACAAGATTTATCAAAAAAGATTCGTATCATCGTACCAGTACTCAAAAAATGCAGTACTGGTTTAATTGATCCTAGTACTGTTGTTAATGAGAAGTACAATTTTCATCGTGTATTACAGGGTACAGGTGCATTTCAGAAGTGTGATGTACGTGAGAAACACGTAATTGATACATCATTGTTTTCTATTGGTGCACCTGTGTCGAATAATTCTATTTTCCTGGATAACGCAGGAAATATTCAACAATTAACATTTAAGAAAAGGAAAAAGAACAATAACATTGGTGTGTACGCGATGAAGTGGGGGCAACCTGATTTGAAGCGTGAAATTCACATCCCTAAGTACAATTACAATGCATTCGACGAACAGTGTTTTCAACTATCGTGTACTGACCCTGACTATGCAATCATTCAGTTCTATATGGAATTGCAGATAGCATTTAACAGTAATTTGTATATTAACTTATTGGCAATGAACATCGATGAAGTATTCAAAAACATTTAATCGAATTGAATACATGAGAACTGTGAGTGCAGTGTGGGACATATGGTTCACTACTAAACCAAAAATGGATTACCATGACTTTAAGCTCTTGTTCTTCGTTGGCTCTAACAAACAGGATGTTGCAATGAAGGGTTATATTCAGCACTTACAGGAACTAATACAGAAGAGGGTTAATGAAAATAATAGACCAAGATGATATTGCTAAACTATTCAATATATATTCTACTAGAATGATGCAAACAGACTCATATAGTACTGAATTCAAAGAGTTGAAAGTACTGATGTACTTGGGAACCCAATATCAGGAACAAGTTATTTTGGAATATATTAATTCGTTGAAGAAGGATATCCGTTATGTACGATGATTTAGATCTTGCGTTTGAACGTATGGTAATTTTAATGCAATGTGCAGAAATGCATGAAACAATCCGTCGCACCAAAGGGATTGAATATACAAGTAAACTATTCTCATACGAAAGTCGTCGAGGGATGGATCATTTTTACTGCACTGATTGTTCAAAGTTTTCAGTACTGAAATATTATCATCCTACTGTTTCCAATAATAGTTTAATATCCACATATGACGGTGATCTGTTTAGTGTAATGTATGACACATTACATCCATCAATTTCAATCTATAAAGATTGCGATAGTAGTTTATCGTATATAATTGAAGATTACTTATCTCCTAATACTGAAGAGAATATTTTTCAGAACAGTGTGTTGCATGATGAATTAAGTATAAAATGCATCTATATGTTCAATAAGTTAAAACAGTACGCCGATAATAATTACTTAATTGATAAGTTAGCAGTATTGTCTGTTTCCGTTTTTAATACAAATGACATTGATATGAAATACTATAATGAGATTTGTAAAGTACATCATATGTATAAGGAACTATTATGTCAATAAATGCAAATAAATGTTGTAGTGCAGATGTGCATTTGTTTTTTAAGAAATTAGCAAATGATATTATATATATGCAGGAAATGATTTATCACAAACGAGCGGATTTAGAAAAAGCATTAGTACAGTTCTCATTTATGCTTGATGGTGATATATTTCTAGAGAGTGATGCATTGCGAATAGTATTAGACAAAAATGCTAAAAGATTTTTATTTCATATAGATAATAAATTATGTTCCTCCGTATGTCGTACTTTTTATAATCGTGATTCGGACTTATATCAATTCCTTTATTCCAAAGGTGCAGTAGAAGCATCATATGGTGATGGTTATGCCCTAGGAAAGAGTATTCCATTTATGAAATCATTTAAAATAGAACACATCAGTACTGATGAAGATGCAATGTTCACAAATGATATAACTATGGGACGTGAAGATGCAATGCGATATATTACAAATTCTATGCATACATTCTTTCAACGAACAGAATTTGATAATGTATATATATCAAATGTAAATATTTTCAATGACCTGTGTCAGTACTTGAGAAGTGTTTGTGACTTCGATGAAAGTTATTGTAAGCTATACACTGAGGTATAAAACAAATGAACACATTAAGTATTACATACTATACAACTAAAAAATTAGTTACTTGTTTAATATCTTTGAAGACAAACCATGATGATATGTTTGATATGGCTGCATATGAATTAGAATTATCAGAAGATGGCTTCAAGAGCTATGAAGTATATAGCTATGTCCGTGAAGATGTAATTGACACTACACTAATGCAAGAGGATGAGTTATTCCAAGAAAGTTTAGTATGGGATAATAAGTACGATTGTAACTTTGATTTCTTATGTTTAATCCAGAAAGAAATGAAAAGAATCTTTGATAATTATCCAATCAAACGTTTCAGTACTGCACCTGAGCAATATAAAAGGATTATATTCACCTATGAAGATTGAATTTGAAGTTATTACATATAGTATAGGTGATGGTATCCGTTGCTATGTACAAGCAAGGCATATGGTTCCTGATGATAAACTGTCACCCAAAAGCTTCTGTATCACACAAGATCTCTTAGATATCAACGGAGAGTACAAGTACATATATTATCTTACTAAGGGTTATTGTAGCACACGTGGTTTTAATATTGTAGCTGTTTCTAGGGATGAAATTGATGATTTAACTGAGTACGGGGAAGAAGAGATGTTCCAGTACAGTACTGTTTTTAATGAACTGGATGTGTTTCTGTTACGAAAAATACAACACATTATGCAAGAATGTTTGCATCATAAGAGAGGTATTGTATGCGACGTGAATCTGAATTAGTTAAAGTAATGTACGCTACTCATATTAAACTACTACTTGTTAAATTTGATTATAATAAAAAACATAATGATTTCTATACTTTAATTCGTGATGAAAATACATTCTCCTTGCGATGCAACAATATACCCTTGAAGATAAATGATTTTACTTCACTTGACGAGGGGGAATTATTTCAAGAATCATTAGTTTTTAATAGTAATATAAAAATTGATATAGAAGTTATTAAAAAATACCAGATTCTATTGAACAAAATTATGAATTGTTATCCATGTGAAATAGGTGGTCATATGCAGTTCAAATCAAAAATGTATGAATTATGAGGTTTATATGTTAGATAAAAAAATGAACTCTGGAACCCAATATAATCATCTTAAGTTGGATACATTCGAATCAGCTATCAGTACAGCACAAGATATAATTGATATTATCAAGTTCATTAAAGAAGATAAGTTCAAATGTTTGAAAATACTAAATCGTTCAATGTACCGTGATAAAAATATTCATGTATCAGTACGTAGACCGAAAGATCAAGAAAGTGGGAGAGATTTCTATAACAACAGTGAGCAGTTCGAATGTGAATATGATCCAGAATTTAGAGGTGGTTTCATGTGTTACAGTATGAAGGATACCTCACACATTGAGATACGTTCATCGAAAGGTGGCATACGTACATTAGAGTTTATTGATATAGTTTTAAATCAGGAATACTACTTTCAACTATCATTATTGTTTCCTGCATACGATTTAGGAGTTCTATTCATGTATAAGTACTTTCATGAGCACTGGAATGAAGACTTCTATCTGGACTTAGAAGATTACCAATTAGTTTGGGAAGAAATGGTAGAACTTCGCAACCACTCTTGACACCCACCGATTTTTTGTGATATAATCCCTTTATATTAATTGTAAAGGGTTATAACACAATGTCCAAAGACCTATCATTTAGCAATGCACAAAAAATAGCAAAAGACATTATCAGGGTTTATAAATTCCTTGCGAATGTTACTGAAGATTTTTCCGTGGGCAAACATACAGTCAAAAAACGAAATGGATACCTTTCCTTTATGGATGGGTTACTCTATAGTTCAGATGAATCAACTTGTAGTATTAGAGTGCTTGATGAAGTACCAAGTGGTGATTTTATTTCATACCATTTCCCAAGTTCAGATAATTTCAAATACTACAATCATCTTCTTATAAATGAAGCATTTGATACGATTGTAATTAACACTGAAGAAGAGTTCTTTCAGTACAGTACTGTGTATCCAGAGAGGATTGTTTTCAGTTCAGTGATTTTAACAGCCCTTAAAAATGAACTAAATTCCGATAGTGATCATTTCTACTTGGACCTGAACAATGTCGATTGTATTATTGAGTACCTGGAGAAAAATGGTTTATGATTACTACAGAATATGATTACGATGGTGTTTTAGAATTTGCAGAAAATATCTATCGCATTGCAAAGGAGTTCAGAAGTCCTAAACCTTTTGGTGGTATGTTTCAATACGATGAGTTCAGTTCATCTAAAGGAAGACTAGCATTTACTAATGGTAGAGGTAATCAAATCTACGCGGAGTACTTTGATGATAATGACTTTCATTACAAAGCAGAATACATTTCATATTGCCCTGGGTCTGATTTGAAGATTAATATTGATACATTTAGAGAAGCAGTATTTGTTCCGTATAATGATTTAGTATTCATGTCAGAGGAAATGTACTTTCAGGGTTCTTGTATTCATGATGTAAAAGTACTTAATGCTATGTTATTTTATGGTGCACTACTTCATCATTACAAATACAAACAACGATTCTTTTTAGATTTAGCAGTATACTATAAATGCGTGGATTATTTGAATGCAAAATACGACAACAATTCAGTACATGACTGATGGTACTGAATACTTTGTTTCAAGATATGTAATCAACCACAACCATTATGTAACCTATATTCCAGAATACAATCAATTTTATATCCAGATTTATCAATATAATGGAAAGATAAATGATATATATTCAGAAATAAAAATCCCTGATTATAGTACTTTATCAGAAGAGGAATTATTTCAGGAGAGCACTATAAGTACTGAAGATGTGTACGAAATAATGGAATACCAGAAGGTACTTAAACATTTTCATGAAGCAAATGATATACAAATCGATATTGTTAAACCGTGGTGTTACAATACATATGAGGTAAATTATGTTAGAAATGATTAAAATTATGCAACGTTGTGTTGTTGACCAACACGGGATATATGGATATCGTTTAAGTGCTCCTATTGACAAAAATAAAACAACCTATGTAAGCTATAATGCTGTACAAGGATTTGATATATTCATTAGTACTAATTATCAAATCAAACAAGCTAAAGATGTGTCTATAATGACCCCTGATGAGTTATTTCAGTACAGCTTAGTCTTTCCTACATGTATCGATTTACAACGTCTAGGAGCGATACAGAAGGTTTTACGCGAACATAAAGTACAACCCAATAAAGTCACACACATTCCAGAAACAATCTTCAAAACCATAGAAGTAGAAACTCCTGATTATATGTTAAGTGATGATGAGTACTACGAGAAACACTTCCCTGGTAAAGTTTGGAGAGACTAATGAACCGAAAGTACAGAGAAACTATGAAGTTCGCTAGGGAGTGTTTAGAAGTGTTTGAGTTCATCAATGCTCATAAAGATTTACTCCATAGATACATTGCAATCAGTGAGACAGATGACCATAGGTACATATGTTCTCGAATTCAAGATAAGATATATAAGATTGTGTTCTCGGAAACATACACAGATACATCTAATTCACTATATGATTTTGCACGTACTGATTACGTTTCATACAAATCTTGGTCTGATAGTATTAAAATTGTGCACAAGCAAAATACATTTTATTCTTTTCTTACGGACATTTCCGAAGAAAGTTACTTTCAAAACAGTTTAATTTATACAGAAAAAGAACTCAAAATGCTATTCATTATGTCGTACTTTAAAAAGTACTGCAAATTTAATACATTATCTTTTGAGATTTCTGCAATGAAAGTATTCATTAAAAATGTAAAAGAATTAAAGAGGGCTTTTAATGTACATAGAAAATGAGAATGTAAAATGCATTACTGACATTTGTATAAAATTAATGAAAATTTTCATTAATCCAAAATACAAAAAACGTTCATTACATCATAATATTGATGAGCATTGTACCATTAATATACTAGGTAGTATTCTTGATGTAAAATATGATGGTAAAATGTTATTCGGTATAAGAGAAGAGAAAATAGATGATGCATTCTTTTCCTGTAAAGATAAATTTGAACCTTCTGATTATAAAGTAATTATTCGTGATGATAGCATCTACATTAGTAGTGATTATTCAAATTACTTCGATAAAATATACACTGAAAACGTTGACTACCATTATGAAATGATAGATTTACCAGTAACAGACATTGATATGGAGAGAATCAAATTTTCATTATCAGATAATGAGTACTTAGGTATACAAACATATTATTCACTACAAGGAAAGATTCCACCTGCTATGTATATAAGGATTGAGATTGGTAATGTATTCAATGATAAGGTTATATCAATTGCTGATAAAATATTGAGGGTTGAATTATGAATATCAATGATTACCAATTTCATAGGCTTGAATTTCGTCATTGTGTTGCATTTGCAAAAACATTGATGTGCATCATTGACACTCTTTCATCCAAACAATTTCGTAAGGATAATGATTTATTTCTGAAAAAAGGTCGTGTAACATCAACCGATATCGGTATTGAACTATTTGTTGATATCAGTGTTGATACCGGAGACAGTACAAGGGTTGGTTGTATAGGTCATATTGGTACACATTGCTTCACATGGAATCCAAATACAAGTCAAGTGCGAATTGATTATAGAAATTCACGTTGGGTTGATCTTAGTACTGAATCAGATTTAGAATCAGCTATGTTCCAGCTAAGTTTAATTCACAATCCTAATGAACTTCTTTACATTATTACTTTCAGTTATCTGTTACAAAACTACGATAATCCATCAGGGTTTTTCATAGAATCGGATATAGAAGAAATTATGGCAGTGTTTCCTAGTTTAAAGGATATTCTGGAAGAAAAAGATTTCTATGAAGACTTCAGAGATTTATACGACATGCACTTGGAGTTATTTAAGAATGGATAAAGATGATATTCTAATTAGACTAATTAATAGTTTAATAAAGTTCTCAAATAATGATGTCGATACATACAAAGTAGGGGATATTGAATTTAAATCATTTGGTATGTACGGTGAGGATAAAACATATTATGCGTCAATGAAATTTCAAGATTTTCACGAGATGTTAATATCGTTATCATATGAAGATGTTGATCCAAGATGGAGTTCCAGTATTTCACTATCGAGAATGGTAATTCGTAGTAAGCATCGTTATATTTCGTCAAAGAATACTCCTAACTTGATTAATATTGTGTTGAATGAAAATACAAATCCCCTATCTAAACATGATATCGTACCGTTAACCGATGAAGTTCTTTTTCAATTGAGTACCATTTGTGATGAAGATGTGATATCATGTATGAAAATTTATGAGAAGGTTGGGAGTGATATTCCCATGAACTATTACCTAACTATAGATGGAACGTACCTTCGAGATGAGGTTCTAGCGTACATTGACAGTGTTTTACCCAAATAAAGACCCGTATGGGTCTTTTTGTGTTTATGGCTTTACAAGAGCATTCAGGTGTGTTATACTTGATTTTAAATAGAGTTGGAGGAATCTATGAGTACTGAATTAATTAAAGAAGTCACATTACTTCTGAAGCATTGTTTTAAGTTCATTCCTGATACTGGTTCCCGCCAGTACATTAAAGTCAATGAGAAATATAACATCAATATCCTTGCATCCGAAACTGCAAGCAGTTATGCTAACATTGAGTTGGATTCTGAAGAAAAATATACAGTATTACAAATCATATCAGATGTACAACGTAAACAAGATTATCGTTCTTCATTTTACAACGATCATCTGTGTGTTTGCTCAAACTTCAGTGAGAATAAAATTGTGTATAAGAATTTATACACACATGAAGTGATTGATACATATAATTATAAAATTTCATCTGATGAATACAATGTTCTAATGTTCAACGCAAACCTTTTGTATGATGCCAGTACTGTACGCTGTTTAGAGTTAGCATATAAAATTCCAAAGATCATGGAAAGAAAAGATTTGATTCACTTTAAAACAATTTTAAAATACAGTACAAAAGAATTAGAGGATTTAGTACAGGCTCTTAAGAATTTCATTAATGAACATGTACCTGTTAAATTCGAGGATGCACAATGAACCATATCAGAACTAAAATTTTGAGACTCATGCATGACATTGCAGAACTTTCAGAGATTCATGACATTACGGAAATTGTTGAATTTGATAATTATCGACTGAAAATTGAAAACAAATCCAAACATCGTTTTGGTTCAGTTCAGTTGGATGTATATAAAACTTATGAATTTTCTAAAAAAATTAAAAGTTCATGGGATACGATTACTATGTACATTCGCACATCCAGAAATCGTGAACGTATTGGTTCTATTTCTTATAATATGGTATTTGCGAATGCATTACATGAAAAAATGAATAAAATTGTAGAATCTAATTTCAGTGAAGATGATGGTTTTATTGGGTTGGATGTTCCACCAGAATTAGACCAAAGTGAAGATATTCGAGATGCATTCATTTTCCAGAAATCATTGTTGGACAATTACAAAGAATTCGAGTACTTAATGCTTTGTTACGATACTGCAAAAGTTCTTGATTGTGGTGAACTAGTTATGTACAATGATTTTATCAATTACAAGACTGATGTTCTGAATACACTACTTCAAAATATAGAATCGGTTAAGGAAAAATATGAACGCTTATAGTTATATGACAGAACGCCATCAGTTATTATATGATATCAGTAAAAAAATGCTATCAATTGTTGGTAGTGCGAAAGAAATTGAAAAACAATATCTCATCCGTGATGTAGCAATTTCATCTAAATGTTGGTCAAATGAATATTACGACCACGGTATTCTTACTATTTCTGGGGCCAGAAATATTTGTATTGTAAAAAATAAAAGTAAAAGTAATGAAGAGTGTGAGATTAGAACCGATATACAAATTAAGGATGATGGAAGTTTTTCACATCACCCATTCCATATTAGTACTGTTGGTGTTTTATATAATATTAAAGTTCTATTCGGTGATGAAGAGTATGTGTTAAAAGCTATCAATCCAGATTCAAGTACAGTTGAAGAAGAACTGTTCCAGATGAGCACTGTTATACCTGAAGAGGTTCTTAGTACTGTTATTTTTTGTAGTTTAATTTATCATGAATACAAAAAGAACCAGTTCGATTTCCACATGTTAGGAACGTACATCTTCAATAATTTGAATGTAGATCGTTTAAAAGCATTAAATTCAGCAATGGATAAGGTGCTATAATGACAAGAGATGATTGTTTGTACATATGGGATATAATTGAAACTACGCTTTCAAATCCAGAAAATTATAAAACACAAAAAAGACAACGACACAAAACATGGATAGATTTGTTCGTTGAGGACATACACGCAGTGACTATTTGGGATTCACCGAGGACATCAGCATCTACTCTGTTGGACAATGAATGCATTGATTGCATTAATTCCACTTTTCATCTCCACGGTACTACAATTTTTGGTACATTTCTGGATATTGAAAGTAAAGATGATATTGATTCACTTGCGTTACAATACCAAGTACTGTATAATACTAAATTAATTTACGATTTAGTACTAGCTTCTTATGTGTATAAATTAATGATGAAATATAATCATATTTCTGTTTCAGTTTATACTAAGGATATTCTTTCATTAAGAGACAAAACATGAGTTTATTAAATGCACGCGAATTGGTTGAGATGTATGAGATTTTGTCTTCATATAAAAATTCTCATGGAGATGTGATTCTCGACAAAAAGTTCCATGTCAGTGTTGAAAATATATCAAATATAGATATGATTTCTTTGGTGGAAAGTAATAAGTCAGGTCTTGAACGCGATATCATGCGTTTGATTTATATTCCCAAACCATCATATACTAATGATAGTTCAATTAGTAATGAGACATTCATGTATAGTCCCGGTACGGATTCTACTATAGTATCGCTGTCCAATAAATCAATGGATACTTTCCAATTCATCTATACCAGTACTGATAACATTGAAGAAATTGAATTTCAAAACAATACATTAAGTCCATGTAGTAGTGTTATAACCTTTATGTCATATCTATGGTCAACTAAAACAAGTGCTGTTGTATATAGTTCAAATTATACACAAGATAGTATTGTTGAATCATATAAAGTTCTAAAGGAATACTATGAAAATAACAAATGATTTTATTAAAAGTGTAGTACACCCTATGCTTAGTATTATGAAAAAAATACAGAATCTACCGGAAGATAACGATTACAAGTTTAATCGTTTTGATTCAGATGTGTTTTGTATTGAAATTGAAATTAATAACAATCGCAATTTACATTTAAAATTCAAAGAATCGTCAAGTCCGTACTACAACTTTGATATGAATTTTAAAATAGATACTGACATTGAAGAAAACGTAATATCAAATCATACTAGCAAAAATGGTTTTATGCATAGAACTACTATGTACAATAATAAAAATAGTATTATATCTAAATGGAATCATCAATTCACTAAAATTTGTGAAATTGAATATAGTGATTTTGGTGAAGAGCATTACTTTCAGTTAAGTACAATTCATGAACTTCCACCGTATGATTATGTTAAAACATGGTTTGATATTCATAATATAATTGATGATGCAATCAAACTTCCATTTGGTGTGTCAATATCATATACTGCTCCTAAAACATTTGTTTTTACTGAAGATATGATTATGAAAAAGATATGGGCAATTATCCCACTTATGATGGATTAAATTCGTACCAGGGGTTGACTCTGGTATTTTTGTATGATACATTGTCCTAAAGGAGAATTTTATGAACTACAATCATGATCTTTTTACATTATGTGCATCCAAATGTGTTGATGGATGGACAGATAAAATCAATACCATAATTCATCGATATCTGGTCTTTAGTTCTCGTGCACGAAGTGAGGGGGCTATGGATTTCAAATATACACTATCTATTGATGGTGTAACTATCCATGCAGACGAAGAACGTCTGAGCATTAATTTGTATGATTCCTGTGTATTTGCTATTCACCAAAAGATGGGGAAAGGATGGGGTTGTAATAACATTAACTCAAAAGCTATCTTTTGGGTTGGTCACCACCAGACAGTACTTGATCCTTCAATCAAATCTAATCTTTTATCCGATAATATGGTTTATGATTTATTGTACTCCGAAGAACAACATTTTCAGTTAAGTACATTACATGATCTGGCACAGTACGAGGATTGTTACAAAACTTTAGAACTATGCCATTCCCTTGAACTTAAAGATAAATTGATACAAGTTTACCCTTCATTCTTTCATGAAGAAGTACAAAGTACACTAGATCATATTTTATATGGATACGATAAATGAGAAAAAGTTATCAAGAAGCTATTGACTTAATTCGTGAAGTTATCAAGGTGGCTCCTGCTGCTATTGAGTTCAAGAAGTCCATATACAAGAAGTATGGTCCAATGTCGAGTATGTGCTTTCAAAAGAAACGTAGTGCATATACTACACAGTACTGGAATGATTCTATCATCCTGAGCAATGAGACTCAGCGTATTTTATCTCTAGAATCTGAACCTACTGATTACGGGGAAGGGAACATTTGTGCACCTGATTATGATGAAATTAACTTCAACTGCGGTGATTTTGAAACAACATTATTACTTCATGAGGGTTATCCAGAAGGTGATGTATTAGCTGAGTACAATCCAAAAACTAAAATTCTCAAAAGAGGAATCCAGTTCACTATTAATAACAAAGATGATGTTCAAGCAGCACTGATGCAACTGAGTACAAGTGAACCTATCACTATTAGTGTAGAAGAGTTATGGGGAATTATTTCAGTACTCAATGAGTGCTATAAAGTAAAATCATTGCGTAAACACAGCATTATATTACATACCAATATGGCAAATATAAAATGTAAGCACATTCAAGAAATGGTGGTTCCAGATGGACTTTAAAGAAATTGAAAGTAAATTAAAGTACTTCAAAGATATCAAACTTCTTTGGGAAAAGTATAAAGTTGATTACAATTTCAGTGATGATGACACTGTAAAAACAATTGAGATTAATATCAAAATCAAGTTCAAGAATAATAATTATGGTGAAGTAACCTTAAATCATACTGGTATATCACTCAAGGACTATGATGGTTCAACACTCGCATATTTTGACTTCACACCAGAACCAGGTGAAACACTACTTAGTGAGATAAATTCCTATGACATGGAAGTGTTCGGCGGGAATCCGTTACTGTTCCGACTTTCTGAAGATTGGAGTGAAGAATACTACACTTACAAAGATGGTGTAGTACTTGACATTAATGGTGAAGTTGTGAATGACTTGGAAGAACGCTTGTTCCAAGAATTGTGTGTTTCAAATACTTCATATGCATACAATCATATCCTTGACATGTTTGATTTATATAGTAAAATAGATGCTGAAATGAATGCACATGGTATTCATTATCTTACAATCAACGACTATGCTCAACTTGAAACTGTAGTGAAAGCATTGACTAAAGTACTGAAATAGGAATGAAATATGAAACTGTATCATGCGAGTACTGTAAAAATTGATAACTTTTATATCCCGTATGGTGGTCTTCATATGGGAGGTAAACACAGTGCTTTGGAAGCTGCATTACGCAAGCTGAGAAGCCCACTGAACGTAGTAGACGCATGTACAGTATACTTGCATACCTTAGAAGTTGATGTTGATAACGTGCTTCTGTGTGAAGATTTAGGCAGTGATGATGAGTGGCGTTCACTTATTGAGAATTGCACTGCTCAAGGTTATGATGCTGTTCAGTACAAAAATGATTACGAGCCAGACAATGTTCCTAGCTTTATGATTTGGGATGCATCTAAAGTTCGCATCATTGAAGTTGATGCTATGCATATGGATGAAGCTGAAATGATTATCGAAGATTTTCTTGATGAATATGAAGGTGTATAATGACTGACCCGATGGTAGCACTGGCACGTACTAAGTTACTATTAAAGATTGGTGAGATTTTTACGGTTCTTCTGTCCAATAATATTGATATTACTGAGCTAGATATTAAGCAACCGTGGGAAGTGACTATGTTCTCGGCGTTCCACCGATTGTCATATAAAGGTGAAAGTGTTCTTGATTTTAACCCTAAAGCAAAATTCATAGATTATGCTGCGTTGTACAGAGAGTTGCACCGAAATATTTATTCCGGTTGTATAACCAATAACTTCAAAGAAATTAAAGTTCAAACTGCATCACATGAGTTCAATGATTTACTTTATCCAGAATTTAATCTAACGGAAGAATTACTCTTTCAGTACTCGTTAATTCTCACAAATCTCGAAACGCTAGAGTACTACAAAGAGTTAGTAGATATTTTTATGAATACACGACTTTCAAAAGATATTGTGATATTCTGGTATACAGAGCATGTTACGGAGGAATTGCTTACTGAATTTCTTCTAAATATGACAGCTATAAAGGAGAAGTTATGTTAGATATTTTAGGAAACATCGATACTGCAAATTATTTTATCCAGGACGCACTGTTCAATACAGTTCAACAAGGATTAGAAGTTCGTCATAACGTTTACCAAGGTGATGGTTATTTCGTTGATATTGTTGAGGCACGAAAGAATACGTTTAATGTTAACATTACAACACTGGGTAGACAGAACATTGCACGAATTTTAGTAAGTAAAGATGAAATTGTATTGAGATACAGTGCTAAGTTTATGTTGACTTATAAGAAAAAAACTGATATGTTCAGTACTAATTTATTTGATGAGCCATTTGACCTTGAAGATATTGAAGCTACTTTCTTTACTCAAAGTACTATGGTAAAATACACTGATGTTCAATTTTCATCAGACGTTATGTCTGAAACATTACAAATGATCAAGGTATTATTTTATGCATTTGAGCAATTCAGAGAAGAAAGAAATAAGGTTAACAACCACAGATGAACTAATAGAGGCGATCACTAAGGATTCAAAATACCATAAAGGTATTCGTCTATACTTTATAGATACTGGTTCGATGGAAGGTACATACATTTATGGTTCACAATCGTTGTCTTATGATGCAATGCCAAATAAACATGTTAAAATCTTTTTAGGTTCAAGTAATAAAACTTTCTTGACAATTAATGATAACAGTGTTATTATGAATTCGTTGGGTCATGATAAGGTGGAAATTGATCTAAACACGCTGGAGGATATTGATTTTTTTCAATACGAGTGTTTAGGTGTTGACTTACATGGCATTAGTAGCGATATGATAAAATCATTAATCAAATATTTCGAAGGTGTTCATAAATGTATCTAACTAAATCAATGAAAAATTCATTTGATAAAATCAAGAGTTGGCTTGATGGAGATAATATTACAAGTGTTACACAAACCGCTGACCAAATTCAAAGCAGTTCAAGTGATTGCACTGTTATTTTTGGTTTACATAGTCTGCGTTTATCAATAGTAAATAATATTGACAACACTGCTATTGTAATCACACCATGCAATATTCAAAATGAGAATGGTGTATATCTTCATCACATGGGAACAGTATTTCACATTTTCAATTCAAACGAAAACATTGTTAAGGAATACAATACTCTTAATATTGATTCAGGTGAATTATTTCAAATGAGTACTTTGTACTCATGTAATTTTACAGATACTTCATGTATTTTGCCATTTTTCTTGGAAATTATTAAGAAAATGGAAAATTTAAAACGTGAATACAATAAAGAAATGGTTCCTGAAGCTATATTAAATATTACTAATGCTATAGAGAAGTATAATGCAGTGACTTAATAAAAACGCACATGGAGTGCATTAGAAGATCAAGGATAGATCATGGAGATTAAAACTGTTGAAAATGGGAAAATTGATGACATTTTAGAGTTGGACGCATTCAAAGTTCATGATATAATGTTTAATGTGAAGGACATTATTCAATGTCTATTTTTGTGTAGCAAGACAATGCATGATTTTTTTCACAACCCAAATACTAACGTTTTTATACTAACAATCAGTACTGAAAACTCGTTTATCATGGGTATGCCTATGAGTACAAATGAACAATATATTGATTGTGTTATTCGTAATAACGATAGTATTACGCCACAATCTGAAGTACGTAAAAAGAAAAACACCTACACAATCAAAGATGATAAAATTATGATGTGCTGTAGTAAAGGGTTTATATTAGATAATTTTATCGTAAAAGACAGTTATCACGACTTTAAAGTATCTGAAAATCAATCCAATGTAGTTCTTTATGCGAGTGACATAGAAAGTCTAACAGTTAAAGATCCCAGTTTGGAGTAAGTATGGCTAAGAAAGTAAACAATTTCGTACAGAAACACATGAATGAGTTTAACAAGCCTCAGACACATGTGGATCGTAAAAAAGAAATGAAAAATGGTAAAGTAAAACACAAGTCGAGATTTATTCTCGACTAATTTTTTGTATAAATTTATGAGGATTGTATATGTTAGACATTTCAGATTTTCTTAATTTTAAAAAGTATTCAGTACTTGAACATATCAACGAATTTCTGAATTCTACTACACCATTTGGTATCAGTACATCAAATGCATACGATGGATATACAATCTTCCCATACAATGACTTTCAAATTTCCGTCAAAAAAGGTTTTACAAAAGAAGTTGCAATTCGTGATGTAGTAATGTATAGCGATTCTTCTATTTCTTACTGTCATGACGTGAACAAGTTTGAATCTCTTTCAACACCTAATTGTTCATACTACAAATCCCATGACACGATGATGTATAAAGAACAACATATCAATGGTGTTTCGTTCTATAAAACTAGCAGTGATAAATCATATACATCTAGAGATGATTTTGGAAAATACACATGTACTATGCACACGGATAATGAAAAAACAAATTACACTCATTCATTCGAGTCCAAATTCCAAGAGAGTGAAGTTTCAAATATCACTATACAAGAACAGGTTTCAGAAGGCATTGTATATCGTAGTACTGCATTCTTTCGCATGAAAGATATTGCCACAGGCAGACCAATGATGTACAATATTGACATATACATGAAAGGTGATATATCCGAAGTAGTGATTAGTACTGGTTATCGTGAAAAATATACAGTTACAATGGAATCACCAGATGCATCATTAGTTCACCTCTTTAACAATTTATATACATTCCAATTCGAACTTAGTTTCGATCCAAATGAATATCAAATATTTGATATATTAAAAAGTAATATTATTAATAAGTTAGAATATTACTACAAGTTAGGTGGTAAGATGTGCATAGTTAATACTATGTTACATAACATAAAAGAAACATTATAAATCTGGAGGATTTGGTATGGATACTAAATTCAAAATTATTTTTAAAACTAAGCCGTATATTCCACATACAGCAGAACGTTTTATACCACATGGTGCTGAGGAAATTATTCACCAAGATGGTACTAAGTTATACCTTGTTCCTTGTTCTTATGAACGTGCAGTAGAAATGTTACTAATGAATGCTAGACTATGCAAAAACAAGTACATTAGTTACCTATACAATGAACATATTTTAGATTTCAATGATGAAAATATGTTCATTCTAGCAATTGAGGATTTTGATAACTGGTACAATATTATTAAAATCTAATGAAAATAATGTGAACATATTAGATTCTTGTGATATAATGTTCACATCTTTTTTTGATAACGGAGATATAGATGAATACAAGTTCAATCCTAAAAGCAATTGGTGGTGTTTTACTCATTGAAGTAAAAGGTGAGCCAAAGCTATGCTGTTTAGAAGATATGAAGAATACAAAACACTTCAGTACTGGTCAGATTTTCAATGCCATTCGTATTCTAAATGACAAATCCATTGCTGATTATGGTAAAGTTTGGCCTGTATATCAAAATGCTGATGGTGATATCAGTACTGATTGGAAAACAATTGAGGCGGTACGACAAAGTTGTGAGAGTGATTGGGACTTCATTGTTGAAGTTTGTGATCAACTACAAGAAGATGTTCCAGAAATTGTTGAACGAAAAGAAGTTCTAGCACGACTTGAAAAATTCCGTCACGGAACACTACAGTATGACACAATCTAATCTGCTTATTAAAAATATCTAATTAACATTATATAAAAGGAATTTAAAAATGGAAGACAATGGAATGAAATTTGATATGTTTGAAGGTGTACCAGAGTTCGATTTCAACAAACTTGAAGAAGGTGAGGAATCAGAACTAGTTAGTGTTACACTTAAAGCAGATTCTAAAAAGAAATATTCATCATCAGTACGTTCACGTTCACAAGAAGAATACGAAACATTTATTGAAAGTATTCATTATGAAACATTCCATCACGCAGATGGAACTCCATATGAAGTACGTGTAACAGTACTGAAGCCTGAAGTAAATCCAATGGAAAATCTACGTCCTGTTTACTGCTGGGCAAGTCACTAATAAACCAAAGGACGGGATTTGTTATCTCGTCCTTTTTTTGTCTGGAGATGTATGAAACTTTATCTAATCGTTGACTACAATAAGGATTATGCTGGTAACTTCACCGAAGATTCGGATGGATATTGCACATCGACTAATGTCAATGTACGTAGCAGTAGTGCTCATGAACATGAATCTTGTAAAAATCTAAAAGATTTTATCGCATACCGAGCATTTGAAAAGAACTTCTGCCGCAGTAGATATTCGAAGTTTGAGTACCCGTTAATTGATGTTCCTGATGATTTAATGTTCCAGTTAATGCTGACTGGAGTTCAAGATTATGATTACATAGCGTATAATCATATTACTAAGAAAATTTATATTGGTACATCATCACATGACACTTCTATGTATGCATCATGCCCAGATGATCGAATGAATGATAGAAAATCATACTATAGTGGGTCAGTTGGTTTAAATGATTCATTAAATAAAAATTCATTCTTTGAGTATGTTTATGATTACCATCATGAGAAAAAAGAACGTGAAGATTACTGTATAGCAATTGATAGTACTAATGGTTATGAAGACGTGAAAGAAGCACTTATGCCGTACATTATTGAAAAGTACTACAAAGATTTTCAGTACTGTAGTAATTTTCTAATCAGAAATTCTATTATAATCGGTCGCCAATCTAGTGCATACTCTCAGTACTATAATGATTCACCAGTAGCATCGGCAAATGAAATGTGTGATATTTTACAAATTCCACGTGAAGATATGGCATTCATTTTTACATCTTTTATTGAAGATGATGAGTTGTATATTAAAAATAAACACCGTTTCATGCCAAGCAAGATTGAGGTTATTCGAAGTTTTAGTGTTGATATACTAACAAATTTCACAGAAAAAACCGAATATAACTGAGACAAATGATAAGTTAATGATATAATATAAGGTGACAACATAATATGTTAGTCACCTTTTTTAATCCTGAAAGGTTCCCATAAGGAAATGATTAAAAGCCTAATCCACTCGAAAATGTAGAGGGTAGATGAGTAGTCCTTTCAGTACGAACAGCAGATGAAACCCGTTAGATGATGGCATAGTTTGAACCACTCACGGCAATGCGGCTGTATAAAGAACTCCAATAGGATAAAGAGAGTTCCTCGATAGACATATAAGGATCGCACCTTACCAATTATCTAAGGGAGATTTCATAAGAAATATGCGGTCGGAATTATACAATATAGTTGCGTCCAAATTTTGTGAAATCAAATACAAGTACTGGTCATATGGTATTTGTATTATGTGTCGGGATGTTTAAGACCGACGACCGTTGCTACAAGAACCGCGATAGAGAGAAACAGAGCAACCCGCTTTCGTCTCGTAAGAGAATTCGTGATATGAACTATGTGAAGGCCACCAGCGTCAAATTTTTTTGTTCTTTCCCCTGCGGGGGGATGAAATATGCTCAAGCAAACCCCGTCAATATTAATTAAAAGAAAATAGTACTTGTAGAATTAGACATGCGTAGCATGATAATTCTACTGATGTTGATGCAATCAACGTCACGTATATTCATTGATGTTTCCATAGGAATAATGATGGCATTTATTAGAAAAGAAAAAACTGTTACTTATAAAACTTTGAATTTTGATGATTGCATTAATCAATCACAAGACGAAGATATCTTTACTGGATATGTGGTTATTAAAGAAAAAGGATGCATTTCTTATATAAAGGAATTACAAAATGGAATTGAAGTGACTTCAGTTAAATTACTTCCTACTCAAAAACCAACAATATCAAAAGCCCAGTATGGTAATTATTTTGAAGAAAGATATAGTAATAATTCAATAAGTGTTAAGGCTCATATTATTAAAGGAGAACTAGAAGGAGAATATAGAAAATACAACCCACAAGGAAAATGTGTTTGGGTTAAATACTTCAATTCAGGATATGATGTAACATCTGAAATTATAGAATTCTTGGGTTTAAAATGTACCCCTGAGACTATTCATGATTACAAGTTCAATACTGAAGAAGAGTTTAATCTGATGATGCGTTACGGTTCACATTTTAAATTTTTATATGAATATAACATTGACAGTAGTACTTTTGATAAGATAGTACACAACTGTCTCTAACAAAAGGAATTATATAATGTCGAAGAAGGATGCTTCGAAAAAACATTCAGTACATTTCAGTACTGGAAAGGACAACTGGACAACTCCCAAAGATTTCTTTGAAGATTTGGATGAGTTATGGGGATTTACACTTGATGCTGCTTGTGTTGATGAGACTGCATTATGTGAGAATTATTTTACACCAAATGATGATTCTCTTTCACAGGATTGGGGAAAGAATATAGTTTGGTTGAACCCTCCATATAGTGATTTGAAAACATGGTTATCTAAAGCAGTAGATGCGTATAATAAAGGGGCAACTGTATTAATTCTTGTACCATCAAGAACGGATACTATAGCCTTTCAGGATTATGCTGCGAAAGTTTGTGATTGTATTTGTTTTATTAAGGGAAGGTTACGATTTGGTATCCCAGAAGAACCAGAGAAGAAAACAGATTCAGCACCATTTCCTTCGTGTCTGATAGTACTGGATAAGTACTTAACCACTGCTAAAATCAATTATCTTAAATCTCTTGGATTGGTGATGAAGAATTTATGACAAAATACATTGATATCAACACAGTTTCTATGATAGGAAAACCACCAAATGCTCTACACCCACGTGTTTATGCTAGTAGAATAAATGATAAACTAAAAGCACCTAAGCTATCAAATATTAAATTTAATGGCTTTGTTGGTGAATGGAATGGACACGGAACTTATTGTGAAATGGAATGTTCTGAACATGGGACATGGAAATGTACAATTGGTAATTTTACACATCAAACAGTCGGTTGTCCTGTATGTGTTGGCTGCAAAAAACATACCAAAGAATCAATAAGTGAAAATGTAAAATCAATTATCGCAAATGATTCAGAAAGAAATATGTATACATTTCATGGCATACATAAATTTTCTGGTAAAGATTCAATACTATCATTGGAATGCCCAACACATGGTATATGGAACACTACCAGTTATAATAATTTCAAAGTTCATGGCTATGGTTGTCCAGAATGCTCAACCTATAATTTAAAGCATGATGTTAAATCTGATGATGAGCTTTATTTTTATATCCTGAAAGCTGAAGACCATTTCAAATTAGGTGTTTCTAAAGATATCACTCGCAGAAAATATGATATTGAAAATACTTCCAAACAAAAGTATGAGTTATATCTTCATGAATATATTGGATATACTAATGAAATTGAAAAGTATATAAAAAGTATGGGTTATCATACATTCTTTACAAAAGAAGAATATGGTAGTGGATACACCGAAACTGTTGGGATTGATAAGCTGGATGAAGTTGTGAGAATTGTAAGAGAGTACCTTAAATGAAAGAAACATGTATACTATCATTCATGAGATGTAACCCAATACATAATGGACATGGGTTTGTATTCAACAGTGCATTGGAATTGAAAGAACAGTACAATGCTGATTTAAAAATATATCTAAGCACCAGTACTGACAATATAAAAAACCCACTCCCACCTGAACTAAAAATGTATTATACAGAGGGATTCTATCCTTCAGTGCAAGAGAACATCTACACAGAAGACAATCTATTTGATATAATGAGAGAACTGGATGGAAAGTACTTAGATGTTCTTTTCATTTGTGGTTCTGACCGTATTGATTCTTTTCAAAAAACTCTTGACATGTACAATGGTAAGTTGTATAATTTTTGTAGTATAAAAGCAATTCAGGCAGGTATTGACCGTAATGTAAGTCAATATAGCTCAACACAAATGCGTAACTTCGCAAAAAATGAAGATTTTGATAGTTTTCGTGAGTTTTTACCTGGAAATGACGAGGACTTAAAAATACAATTATTTGAAGACGTTATAAAATACATGAGGAAATAATTATGTCAGTACTGTTCAAAACCAATCCAGTACTTTGGGATCAAAATGAGCAATCAGGATTTCGTTCCATCCATGTTGAATACAAAGGTAATACTGTAGTTGCAATTATTGCTAACAAAACTCTAGGAAACTGGACTGCACAGGTTGTTCCTATGGGATATTCTTACACATCTGATGAGGTACAATTTCTGGCTGAACTATATCGCCAAGTGCCGTTTATCATTAATGTACTAGAAGGTAATGATACATTATCACATGCAGATGTGATTAATTTTCTTGGAAACTTGCATGTGTGATGAAATAAATCTTACAGGATATTTTTTACAAGAATCAATGATTAAATTTAGTGATAAATTTTCAGTACTGGATGGTATCGAAATGTGGCATGTCAAACCACTGTTCCACACTTTCAGTAAAGAGCACAAAATGTTATTGACTGAAGCCAGTAAATCAAATAACATATGTGAAATCAAAATTGGTGTAAATGTCTATAAAGGGATGGTTATCTTTTTTGACAATAACAGCAACTACTTTTATATTGTTAAGGAGCATTACGTTGACAAATACAAATACTAATACATATTTCCGTTATCTTCGCTTAGGTCTTTCCCTACGTCCGATCCGTGGAAAGTGCGATTCACTCGCTGACCTTGACTATGCATATGCATTACATCATGAAGGTGTACAGTATGTATTGGGTGATTATGGTGAATTTGAAGAAACAAATGACAGTACTGGAATTAATGCTGGTGTAGAAAATCTTAACAACATTGCTAACAGTTCTCGCCATGACATTGTGTTACAGATTCAAAACTTTATTGAGCAGCACACAGGTAAACGTGTTTGGTGCTATGTCGGTACTGATGCACAAATGTCAATTTCATTCGGTAACGATGAAGGATATGTTGCACAGCTTATTATGGATTTTGAATCTGAAGAGAAGTTTTTAGAATTCAAAGAAAAGATTATTCAGTCACTTGTTGATATGGGTATCCCCGAAGATAAAATGCCAGAAGTTCAAAACATTGATGAATTTGTTTTGATTCCATCTGATGAGAAATATGATGCAATGTTTACTGCCCTTAATATTCCAGGAGTTATTGTGGAGTACTTTGATGATGGTGATGATAGTATCTATATCGATCTAGATGACGATGACGACGATGAATAATGTACATAGCCCGACATAAGTTCGGGCTATTTTTGTAAGGGGATATATGAATTATAAAGTTCTACAATATACATACAGTGTTTTGTTTGATTTACATCACAATGGAAGATATCTCAATACAATACGAGAAAACACATTCACTCATACTATCTGGATTAATCACTTAATAATGATACGTGAATATTTTGTTAATAGTGAGATAATCATTCGTGGTAAAAAACAGAAGATAGAACAAGTTAATAGTTTTGGTGGTAAATTAGTACTATCATTTATAGATAGTAATACTAATGAAAGATATAGTATAGATTTGGTGGACATATGAATTATAAAGATTTCCTACTAACATACAAGATTATTCGAGATTTAGCACACGACAATGATAGCCCTAGTCTAGAAGACACATGCACTGAAATGATTCATACAATTCGTGGTAAGATTAAAAAAAAATTCAGTACTGTTATTATTGGTGATGACCATGCAGAATTTTCTGATATAATCATTAGACGTGATGGTAAAGTTGAGGTTCAGTACTACACTGATTTTGGATTTACCAGTATTCCGTTGGAGATATTCCCTTGGGATTAAATTTAAATGATATACAATTCACTTATAAGATCCTATATGATTTGTATGATGTATACCTTGTTAGTAACAAAATAGGTTCACATAACCCATACAAAGAACAACCATTTATTGATTTATATATTGAGTACTTAGATTCAGTAGGTGAATATATAAAAAAGAATTACAGTACTTTTATCGACGGAAATGATATATTCGAGTTCTCTGGAGTTAAATCATACAATGGGATTATCCATGTTGAATTTCTTGAAATAACCGATAGGGGATTTATCGAGATTAAAGTTGTGAAGTTGGTGAATTTATAAGAGGTTACATATGTTATTAAATGATATACAATTCACATACAAATTTTTGTATATCCAATACGCTACGGTTGATGCTGGAGAATATCTCTACGGTGAAATCTATCGTTCGGTATGGATAAAGTTTTTGGATGAATTACATGAATATTACCATGATTTGTGTATAGTTCGTGATAATAAAATATACAAATTCCGCGATATTGTTAGTCATAGCGGTAAGCTACGATTGGAATTAAGTACTGATAGTGATGTTGATTGGATTGGTGTAAATTTACTGGAGTTGGAGAATGAAAAACAACTTAAAGGAAATACAAGTATTTTATAAATTCTTATACTTGTCATATGTAAAAGATGAGTACTATGAAAGTGTGTATTATTTTTTATGGCAACATTACCGTACTATAGTAAGAGATTTATATATAGGAAAATCTATCATATCCAATGGTGAAAAATGTATATGTACTGATGTTGTTAGTTTTAATGGTTCTTTAACACTGTGTTTCAGATGCGATAATAATAGTGGGTCATTTTCATTAAACGTATATCAGTTAGAAGGAATAAATTTTGAATAAATGTCCATATTGTAACAGTACTCAATTAGCTCGTTTCCGTTTAGATTCAGACTGGGCGACTGGTGCTGGTGATTTCTTCCCTATTAATGATGATGCAGAATACACCGAAGAACAGCACAAAGATTTTGATAAATCATGGCGACCTGACATTGAGTGCATTTATTGCCTTAATTGTGAGCGTGTTCATGACTAAAGCTGAACTAATAGTTCATACATATAAAATGATATCAAGTACTGAGTTATCATATAGTGCAGATAATCCAGTACTAGATTATTTTGTTGAATTATTGAAAGAGCATTATATTGGTAAATCACTGATTCTTAATAATATTAATTTCACGGTAAAGGATGTAGCACCTGGAAAAAACGTACTAATAGTATGTGTTACTTCATCTGATAACCCAGTATACCCAATATCAATAATTTTTGAGATATTAGGAGATTTATGAATATCATTTTAATGCAGAAAACATATGCTATATTGGTGAAAGATTATTCCATTACTTTCGATTCACAAGAAAGTGCTCTACAGAACCTATACAAAAACGTAACACAAGAATACAGAAATATGTTTTCTGACTTAGTAGTAGGAAGGTATTTCAGTACTAAAAAACGGAAAAAACTCAAAGTTGTAGATATTACTTTTTTCTCCAACGGGCATATAACAATTCATGGTGTAGAACATAATTCACAAATATATCGTAACTACTCATCTAACGAGGTAACATTTTTATGAGAACAGTATTTTTTATCTGGAGTCTTTTTTCATTGGCAGTACTGACAGTATGTGGGATTTGTTTACTTTCGACAATGAATGTCTGGTACATTAATTTACTATTCCCATTCGTAGGTGTAGGTTTAGGATTTACTTTACATAGTGTTTGTAAGGATTTTAATGGCAAATAAATCGAATGAAGTACTTGTTGCTGAAACAATGAAGATGGTTTATGCCATAACAACTAGTAATGATTTGTCTTACCCAATTAAGTCCAAGTTGAGGGATATAACTCTTCAGGTTATACAGCAGTACTACAAATCTAAACACAAAAGTATTATTAATGTTTATCGTGACTATGAAAGGATTCGCATTTTGTTCTGGAACAAGAATCGAGTTCGTTCGGAATGTGATATAGAAAACTTTAAATTTGAGAATCTTTATTGTTACAAAGCGGGACAATAGCTCAAGTAGTGATATAATATTGGATGAGGAACAATAACTAACACAAGGAGTGTGTAAAGTGCCAAGTAAAAAGCCAGATTCTGAAGTATTCAGACTGGTTGATGAAAAATTGAGTTCAATTGGTTCATCGGTAAAAATGGATAGAACAACATACACTACCATATCAAACAAATCAACTTTTTTCTGTGATGAATGTGGGTTTAGTAAAAATATCATAGTTAGGAATGTGTACAAAAATGGAATATTTTGTCACTGTCCCACATTTAAAACTTTATATAATAAATTGGGTGAAATTAATTCAAAATTAAAATTAGATATTTCCACATTCACAACTACAAAAAACAAATCTAGATTTTATTGTGACGATTGTGCGTTTGAAAGATATATGACGGTGCATGATGTTAAGTCTAGAGGTTCATATTGTAAATGTCATTCATCATATTGTATGCCGTTAGATATCGACGAAGCATATAACACTATTATGAATAAAATAAAAGATTACTCAAATACAATATATATGGATAAATCTACATACCGTGGTACACAATATAAGGTTAGATTTTATTGTACAGCGTGTAATTTTGACAAATATATTAATTATAGTAGAGTTAAATGTGGATCTCTTAACTGCAATTGTATCAGACCAATCCCAGAAGAAAGTAAATTATATATTTTAGGAATATATGAACAAAATATTTTAATAAAATATAAAGTTGGTATTTCTACAAAGATTGATAAATCAAGACTAATTAGTATTAGGTCAAAAACTAATTTTATAGTAGAGGAATTATATTATTTTACTGGAAATACCGAAGTTATTAAAAGTGTAGAATATAATATTTTAAATCTGCTTAAAAATAGTAGTAAATTGCCAAAGGATTATTTTGGTGATGGGTATACTGAAACATTTGATTTACAAGACATAAATCTTGTTATTGATTATGTATGTAAATGTTTACTCGAAAATAAATTAAAAATATGAAAATCATAAACACAAGGAATGTGAAATGATAGATAATATAAAATTTGCAACAGAAATGGCGAATCAACTCAATATTGCAAATTTCCAAATGTTAACATCTGTTATGGCTGAACATGCTGCGGCATATTCATCTAGCGGTATACAATGTGGACAAGCTAACATGTTAGCTGATGTTTATAGTGAAGTTCAAAGCAAACAATATAGCGTAAAGACATACAAGGATAAGTTCGTAAGTCTTTATATGAATGAAGATATTTCAGAAGACCGCAAATTCACCGATTTTATTATTGAACGCCGTATTAGTGGGGTTTCAGACCCAAATGCAGCAAGTGATATTGTATTCGATGAGGTATTAAAAGATATATATGAAAATGAATTGAAAAGTAAGAATCATTACAATGTACGTGAAACTAACACAGTGCTAGTTGGATATGATGAAGACGACCAATATTTCTATTTTCGTATAACAGAAGTTCCATTTGAATATAAAAAACCATCCACTACATCGGTAAAAGAATTCACTGAGAAGAGTAAAAACTTCAAGAAACACGAAGGAAACCGTTGTAGTATTAATGGTTATGATGAAAATGGTGTTCATGTTTATGAATGGGTTTCACCTAATTGCCAAACATACACTCGTTGCTTGAAAAAACGTTATAATTTAGAAGAGCATGAATCATTCTATTTTAAAGTTAAGAAGCAAGGTTACACTCGCCCCGCCGATTCTGAATTGATGGGTATGATATATTTCTAAGGAACTGTTATGGATTTTTACCTACACACATGGTCATACGAACAATACATTACATTATATCTTGAGATTATTAATACTGATCCCAGATATGGTTGTGATTTCGCTGATATTATAAAAGAGTATGCAGATGAGTTTGAGTTTGTATATCTTGGTTCTGAACTATTTGTAAAGAGTGTAGGTAAAACCGGACGCATCACTGAAATTGATTATGATACTGTTAGTGTGAATTTCTATGTTGATTTTCCTTGTGATGGCGTTGATGGTGTATATTGTCTATATGAAATAATTTAAATTTTAAGGCCAGCGTTTGCTGGTCTTTTTTCGCAGGTACAAAGATGCTCAGTATAGATTTAATTAACAGTACTATCAAAATGTTGGCTGATTTGGTGAGACAATCAAATGGAACTTTATATTCTGCAATGTATAAAATGTTTGACCGATATATCAAGGATTGTAACATATCATTATATGGACTTGCTGTTGATATAGACGATTACTATGGAATTAATACTTCATATAAAACAGGAATTTTAATTGGTATTAATATAAAGATGGGGTATTTCCCTTATTACTGTATAGGATTACCAGATAATACTTTGGTAGAATATCCAGCCAGTACTATTAAATTAAGAGGATAAAACTAAAATGAATGTATTAGAATTAAGTACTAAGCTGATTAGTATGCGTAATGAGTGGTACGATTGGTTTTATAATGGTACTGATATGAATTTTTCAAAATATCCATTTATGGAATCAGGATGTGATTCAAGATACCGCTGGTTGAGCAAAAGTGATTCTGGTTTACATATTAGAATCGATGATAGTGGTCGAGGAATTATACACGATTTACTTCAAGTTGATCAATTCGTCCATGACAATTGGTGTGATAACGATCCATACCTTGGAAATATGATTTATATAAGTGAAGATGATTGCGTATTCGTTATCCAGCGACATGGTAATTCTATGTTTTATGTAGCAGACAGCAGTACACCAGAAGGTGCAGCAGCCGATGGACTTATGCCTAAGATTGATATATTGGAATTTGGATTACCTGAGCACTTCCAGATTAGTACTTTATACGATATTCCACCACTTGAGTTCTTTGAAGAATTTAAATTGTACTTCAATGATCTTCAAAAATTGAGTACTGATCGACGCATTGAAATAACTGTTAAGTACATGGACGGAACGAAATTAACTGATACGGGGATAGAATTTTGATTAAAGATTTAGATAGAATTTTATATGTACTAAGGGGTGTAATTACATTACATCCACAAATCAATCGAATTGAAAGTACATTTCAGTTGGAGTCAAGAGAAACTCCATATTCACATATATCAAATGTAGTTGGTTCACTCAGTACTGAAGACTCGTCTTACGATATTTGTGTATGTGAAGTACAACCAAGTTCGGATCTTGGATTTGCTATTTTTGATAAAGATCAAAATCTCATTAGTATGTTTCAGTGCAATAATCCTTTTTGGAAAACATGCCTGTATCCAGAGTGGGCTATGCTTGATCCAACCAAGAGTACCATTAAAGTTTATGACTCTAAAAATGATGAAGTCGTTATTGATTTGGATGAGTCAATGTCAGAGGAAGAACACTTTCAGCTAATGATGATGCGTGCTATGCCGGAATACAATGCAATGATTAACACTGTGCAATACATTAAGGATACCATGCCAGCGTTGCGTACACATGAGTTTTGTCATCCGGTATTGTATGAACATCTAGATTTAGACTTCAGTACTATTAAATTTAAAGATAGTGTTAAAAAATATATTCAAGAGAATGTTAAATTTGATTTTATTAGTACTATGAACAATAATCCAAAAACTAATTTTAGGCATCAGTACAATGAATCTTTGTCCGGTGGACGCGATACAAGTTGGTGGAAATAATATGAATATTAAAGATAGATTACAATTACTATACACTATTGAACAGGCTGCTTTTGAACTTGTTAATAAAATCTCCGAAGAACTTCCCAAAGGAACTATAGTTCGTGTAATTGAGAGGGATTATGAATCTGGAGAAATTGAAGAACTAGTACTAACCGTGAATAAAGTAACATACTATGAATCTGAGTTGGCTATCCAATGTATATCGGAAGATGGTAAAATATACTATTATGACACTGGTGTAGATATAGAGGTAATAAAATGACCCTTTTACAAATATATGAAGATTTAATGCACTTATGTAATACAAACGATGCGTTTTTTTATGTGGATCATAAAAGTCCTGCTGGTGGCACGTATCGTGTATTCAGTTATCGCCTAGCATCATACACTGATTTCATGCAACCAAATGCGTTGGAAACCCGTGGCTCTATGTGGGAAATTGATGAAGAAGGTGACATGATACGTTGTGCAGCACGTACAATGAAAAAGTTCTTCAATGCTTACGAGAATCCTGCTACAATGTTCCCTGCTAACACCACATGCGATGACATTGCGGTAGTGATGCCTAAGTTGGATGGTTCGATTATCAGTACTTATCGTGATAATGATGGTGAGATTCGTTGTAAATCACATACTGCATTGTATTCTGACCATGCGATTAACAGTACTCGACTTATTAACGAGAACCAGAATTTGTACCAGTACATCGACGAAGCGGAACGTTTAGGTTACACAGTTAATATGGAGTATACAAGCCCAGAGTACCGAATTGTATTACCATATCAGGTAGAACAACTGTTTGTACTGAACGTTCGACATCGTGTGAGTGGTGAGTTGCTATGTGGTAAAGCACTACGTGATAAGTTTCCATGTCTTGCACAGTACAGTACTAATATGACTGGAAAAGATATTCATCACACTTTTCCGGTACGAAATACCTTCCGTGAAAGCGTGGAGGAAGTTCATAAAATGCTTGATATTGAGGGTTTTGTGTGCATCCTAAATAATGGGACAATGTGTAAAATAAAGACTGACTGGTACAGTTCATTACATCTTACAAAAGATAGTATTATTATTGATTCTCATTTATATGAAGCAGTATTAAATGGTTCAAGTGATGATTTAAAACAATTGTTCAGTACTGATGAATATGCTATGCAAAAGATATTAAGAATGGAACAATTGGTATTTTCGTGCTATAATGCATTACAAGATGAAGTAGAAAGCTTCGTCAAGGAACACAAGCACTTGGAGCGAAAGGAATTCGCAATGAAGGTTCAGGAGTGTTTAACTAATGAACTGAATCGTCAGGGCTTGGCCTTTGCAATGTATAACAATAAGAAAGTTGATTACAAAGAGACTCTTATAAAATACATGAAAATTGTACTAAAGGATTTTTAGTACTATCTAGCCTAAGCACAAGGAGAAGTGATGGCTAAACCTAAGTATAAAAATGACGGTTCCCTTTCTCCGACTGAGTTCAGGAAAATACAAGAAGAAATCGATGAATTACAGCACAAACGCTCAATGAAAGGTGTGAAGATAAGTAAGAAACGAATCGAGAATACCTTCGGATGTAGTAGTACTGAATACAAGAAGAAAAGGAAACCAAAAGGTGTTAAGCCGAGAATACATGATGTAACTCGCTATACATCGAAACGTGAAAATAAATTTGATCCACTATAAGGAGTTCATATGAAAGTTGAAGTTCAGCATAGTATTGTTCAGGATATGTCAGTAGTTAAATTTCTTTCTCTGAAAGATTACTTCAGATGTATCAAGTTCCTAGAAGAATCTCAATTACAGTGGACCCCATTAAAGTACAGTTCATCCAATGATACTGCTAGTATTCGTTGTGATGAATCTGTACTTGTGAAAATCTCCAAGCGATTTGGAGTAGGAAAAGTTAATGAGCACAGTAAGTGACCTAAAATACTACAACAAAACTGCGGATACGTTTATTACTCATTTATATGAAGAATTTAGTCGTATCCGTAAGGAATATACAGGTAAATGTATTTTATATAGTTCTTATCATAGTGGTGGAATTGAAAGTGCTTACATTACTAAAGTGAAGTTTTCTGATGACTATCAATTACTCTTTGAATTAGATGATTGTTTCGTTATTGAAGCTTGTTTGATAGTGGATGTTCTAGATAATTGAGGACATATGAATAAAGAACTTGCATTTGAGAGGATCGAAAAGTTAAAGTACATTGAAAAGGAACTAATAGAATCTGTCGAATCAATGGTCGAAGATTACGTTTTCGATTTTAAGAAAACATTGATTGGATGTAAAGTTAAATGCTGGGATCATACAATCAGAGAATGGTTCAGTACTATAATTCTTGATGTTAAAGTATCGCGTACTGCTATTGGTAATTTAGTAAATGGTGAATGCTTTGTATACACTGAATACAATAACGGAACAAGAAACCTTTCAAGAGGATGGCACAAACTCGAAGATGTAGAATTCATTGAGTAACAAGGAGTAATAATGCCAACTATTACACTAACAGTTGGGTTGCCTGGTTGTGGTAAAACCACATGGGCAGTTCAAGAAATTAAAAATGCCAAATCCAAGACTATCAACATCAACCGTGATGATATTCGTGAATCTATGGCTGGGTCACATGATGCTTACAAATTCAACGATGCTAATGAGCAGTACGTAACTAATTTACAGTTCAGTGCAGCAAATTCAGCAGCAGAGAATGGTTGGAACATCATCATATCCGATACAAACCTTAAACAACATTTCCGTAATCTCTGGAAAGTATGGGCTAAAGATAATGGTTATGATTACAAAGAAAAGAACTTCTATGATGATTTTGTACCTAATGAAGACCGTGGTGCAGATGTTCATGAATTCTTTAAGATTAAAGAGTTCGTAAAACTTTGTAAGAAATATAACCTCCAGCGTGAGCGTTCAGTACAAGATGATATCATTGACACAATGGCAGATACGTACTATTATAGTAAGGCATTGCACATTGGTTACTATGGTAATTCACGAGAAGCTGCTGTTATCGTTGATATTGACGGTACTCTTGCTCATAAATGGGGTCGTAATCCTTACGATGAAAGTACTGTTCTCCAGGACACACCAGACGAAGAAGTTATTTTATCTGTTATCGCTGAAGCAGTTTTTCATAAACGCAAGGTAATTATCATGAGTGGTCGCACTGAAGGGTGTCGTACTGACACCGAACAGTGGCTTAAGAATTGGGGTGTTCCTTACGATGCATTGTTTATGCGAGGCATCGATGATAAACGTCCTGATGATGTTGTTAAATTCGACCTGTACATGAAAAATGTGGTTAATCAATACGATGTTAAAAAGGTATATGATGACCGCGAAGCCGTGACGTTCATGTGGCGTAAGCTACTTGGTTTGAAGGTATTTCAAGTAGATTTTGGACGTTTTTGATTACAATTATCAAAGTGGTAGCGGGTCATGTTTGGACCTGCACCACTTTTTTTACAATGTGGACAGATTTTAGTAGGGAAAGTCCTTCCATTATTGGCAGCACTAATCAATGATTTTGAATATTCTGATAGTTTTCTTTCTTTCTGTTTAGAAACCCATGATGCATTATTACTTCTTTTTTCATTCATTGATTTGATTGCTTCTGGTGTCATTTTAACACCTAATTTAGTTTTACTAATTTTTTGTTTAGTTTCATCTGACAACTGTTTGCCAGTGTTTGCTTTTCTTATTTTTTCAACATGTTCTTGTGATAACTTTCTTCCAGTCATACCCCTAGATTTTGGTCTATTTTGTAAATAATCTTTTTTAATCCACCCATACAGTTTATTGTTATTTCGACGTTCATTGGGTGCTTTCGTCATCATATATAGTGCATATTTTAACCCTTTATGTTCTGGGTGAATTTTAACTAACAATTGATGGGCAAGATAATGTTCTTCTGGTGTTAAATTGATAATATTACTTTTATCATTAGTTCCACCCAAACACTTTGGTAAAATGTGATGGCGTTCAAAGTAACCATCATTTAGTATGTTAGTTTTACGTTTCAAAA